>ERZ795047.89-NODE-89-length-114983-cov-16.250470_pt1 | contig 114983 bp, 88 predicted proteins | sample MGYA00375131_ERZ795047 | MGnify/ENA primary metagenome ERZ795047 (study PRJEB30176, sample SAMN05720228) | activated sludge metagenome | isolation source: Anaerobic digester | place: Japan | collected 2015-05-20 ... | reverse complement strand
AGTCGGGGGGCCGATATTTGTATGCGCCGAACCACAACTGCAACGATTATCTGGAGTATCGGGTGAAGGATCAGCGGGGAGGCGCGGTGACGGCGAAGATTCGCATCCTGGTGGAGCCTTACTATGGGAAGGTGGAGGTACGGCATGATGGGGGCGGAACGGTTAGCCTGTCATTCTACGGCATTCCGGGTTATGATTACTACATTCAGCGCAAATGCACGGTGGAGGGCACCTGGGCGGATTTGTATGGGCCGTTGACCTGCACGGCGGCGGGGTTGGTGACGCACGATGATACGCCGGGAGGGTGCAATCCGGCGTTTTACCGGCTGCGCACGGCGGGCGAAGTTTGCCAGTAGATTGAGGCGGGCTGGAGTTGCAGGCCTTGCGAAAACGGGTCCAGGCGGCCAGCCCACCGTAGGGGGGTGGGCTGCCTCGTCGGGGCGCTCAATCGCCGCCATCCCGCCCAAGGTAATCAGTTCAACAGGGCAACGACCTGGCCGGTCTCCTCCACGATTTGGCGCAGGCAATCGCCAACAGGCCGTCCCGCGTCCAACGGGTGCTGTTGGTCCGGCAAGGTATCAAACCACCGATGTTCATCCTTTCGGGCTGTTCGCACGCGCAGCGCCGGGTTGCTCGCAGAGTCGGCCGGCTGTTTTGAAGCGATAGACGCTTTCATCCCCGCCTCCCAACCCGAAAATCGGCTTTGGGTTTAGCAAAATCTTTTCCCCCTCATCTACCGAAACTCAGGCCCGCCAACAAAAGGTCCTGCTCAGAGCGGAGTCGGAATGAGCTTTTGGCTTGTCAGGGAGTTGCCGGGGATGGCATTTTTCGACATGCCAGCAACCAAAGAGTCCGATAGCCTTGATGCCCGATTTTACCGGGCGGCCGACGCTTTCTTCTCCGCCCATAGCGACCTGGCCCTGACCTATGACGATGTGACGCTGGCGACGTTGTATTCGGAGATTCTGCCCCGGGATACGCAGCTCAGCACGCGACTGGCCGAAGGGTTGGAACTGAACATTCCCATCATCTCGGCGGATATGGATACGGTGACCGAGTCGCGCATGGCCATCGCGCTGGCGCTCCACGGCGGATTGGGGCTGATTCATTACAACATGCCCGAGCGGCAGCAGCTTTCCGAAGTCAGCCGGGTGAAGAACCACGTGCATGGGCTGATTCAGGATCCGATCAAGACGTCGCCCGGGCAGTTGATTGGCGAGGTGCTGGAGTTGATTGCGAAAAAGCGGTTTGCCTTCAGCACGTTCCCGGTGGTGGACGACCAGGGCAAACTGATCGGCCTGCTGTCGGGCAGCGTTGTGAAGCAGCGCTACGCCCGGCGCGCCGTAGCCGAATTGCTCACGCCGCGCAGCCAGGTGCATACCCTTCGCCACCAGAAGCTGGGCCGGGATCCCATCGCCCGGGCCGACAGTTTTTTTGCCGAGCACCCGGGCATTCATAAGCTGCTGGTGGTGGATGAGGAGGATCGCCTGCAAGGGCTGTTCACGCTGAGCGACGTGGAGCGGATCATCCAGGAGCGGAGCGCGCAGTTCAAGCCGGCGCGCGACGCGCGGTTCCGCCTGCTCTGCGGGGCGGCGGTTTCCGCGACGCGCAACGCCTTTGGCGAGCTGGACCGCGAGCGCATCCTGGCGCACGTTGGCGCGCTGGTGGAGCGGGGGCTGGATGTGGTGGCCGTCTCGACCGCGCATGGCCACAGCCGCGGCGTGGGGGATGCGGTGCGGATGCTGCGCGGCGCTTTTCCCGGGCTGCCGATTATTGCGGGCAACGTGACCAGTGCCGCGGGGGTGGAGTACCTGGCCGATTGCGGCGCGAATGTGGTTAAGGTGGGGCAGGGGCCGGGCTCGATCTGCACCACGCGCATCGTCGCCGGCGTCGGCATCCCGCAACTGACGGCGCTGTACCTGGCCTCGCGGGCCGCCCGGCAAAAGCGGGTGACGATTCTGGCCGACGGCGGCATTACCAAATCGGGGGATATTGTGAAGGCGCTGACGCTGGCCCAGGCGGTCGTCTGCGGCGGCGTGCTGGCCGGCTGCTCGGAAGCGCCCGGCGAGGTGATGGAAATTGGCGGCAAACTCTACAAGCAATATCGGGGCATGGGCAGTTGGGCGGCTATGAAAGCCGGGGCGGCGGCGCGGTATGGCCACACGAACGATCCCGCCCGCAAGATCGCCCCGGAGGGCATCGAGGCGCTGAAGGAAGTCAGCGGCGCGCTTGATCGCGTGCTCGCGCAACTGATTGGGGGGATTCAATCCGGCATGGGCTACCTCGGCGCGGCCAACCTGGCCCAACTCCGCGAAAAGGCGCGCTATATCCGCGTCAGCCCCGCCGGCCAGCGGGAGGCCGTGCCGCATGATGTGGTGGAGTTGAAGCCGGGGAGTTGAGCCGCCGCGGGCGCTCAGAATTTGATCGCTTCATTCATCTGCCCGCACTGCGAGCAGCGCGAGCGGGCCACGTCCGGGTCGTCCGTATAAACGTAGCCACAGTGGCGGCAGCGAAAAATGCGGTCCTCGCTGCCCGTCGGCTCGAAGCTCCGCCGGCGAAACTCGGAATAGAGGGCGGCGCCCGTCAAACCGGCCAGAAGGACAACCACGTAAGTGAAGATCAGGTGCGGAATCGGCATGGTGAAGGCGCGAGGAAGTGCCGGTCAGGGTTGCGGGCCGGCCGCCGGGGTGTTCGTGGGCGGCAGCGGCTGGGTGTGCCACCGGAAGACCATCCGGCCCCAGCTCAGATGCGCGGCTGGCGCGGAGGCAGGATCGCCCGGGTTGGGGCGGAGCGGCTCGAAGCGCGCGCCCCGGGCCAGGGCCAAGGCGTAACGGTCAGCTTCCGGGGAACCGCTGCCGGCCAGCAAGGTGATGGAACGCGGCATCCCTTCGGCGTCCACCAGGAGTTGCACGACGCTATTGCTCAAAATGTCCCGATGGGTCCAGGAACGCAAATCCAGCGGCGCCAATAGCCGCCGTTGGGCAAGGGCGCCGCGCAGTTGCAGGGTGGATTGATCAGCCCCCATCGGCAGAGGGGCCGCCTCGGGCAGGTCCGGGTGGGGCTCGAATCGCGCCAACGCCTGCTGAAGCGGGAAGAGGTTGCTCTCGGCCCGTTGGCTGAGAGCCGTGCCAGGTTGGCCGATGCTCAACGCGGGAGGATTTGCCGGCTCGGGCCAGGCGAAGACGTCCGCGTCGGGATGCGGGGCCTTGAACCAGGCCGGCGTCGAAATCACCTGCGGGCGCGGCAGGACAAACAAGGTGGGGTCGCGCAGCGCCAGCAATTCGGCGGCGGCGCTTCCGGCCAGCCGCAGCGTCAGGCCGGGCGCGGCCGGGTGAGGGGTCGGAGGCGCGGTCTCGCCCAGCCAGAAAATCAGGGCGAGTTGGAACAGGAATACCAGCGCCGCCACGCCCCACCAGCGGCGACGCGTCCAGGAGCGCGATGCGGCCGGCGCCGGGGTCATGGCGGCGAGCGGAGCGGCGGGACGGCGTAAGGCCCCGGCAGCGTGGCCAGCAGGGCGTCGGTCATGCCGGCTTCGCGCGCCAGCAGCGCCAGGCGCAGGCAGCGTTCATAACTCACCGCCTTGTCGGCTTGCACAATCAACGTCAGGGGTTCGCCGGCCTTCGCCACCGCCGCCTGCAGCCGGCGGCGCAGCTCGTCTTCCTGGATCCACTGGTTTTCGTAATAAAGCCGCCCGTCGGCGTCAATGGCGACTGATACCGACGGCCGGTCGGCGCCCGGCAAACCCGCGCCCTCCGGCAGCCGCAATTCCAAGCGCGCTCCGGGCGTATAAACCAGCGACGCCAGCATCATGAATAGCACCAGCAGAAAGAACATCGCGGCAAACGGCGCGGCGTCCAACTGCCGCCGGAAAATGGTGGCCTGACGGGGGAACTTCATGGCGCCGGGGGCGGCTTGGCCGTTTCGGTGACGATGCGCACGATCTCGGTGGCGGAGCGTTCCATGTCCAGCACGATGGCATTGACGCGGATCACCAGGTAGTTATAGGCCGCATGCGCGGGGATGGAGACCGCCAGGCCCGCCGCCGCGCAGACCAGCGCCTGCCAGATTCCGCTGGAGAGCAGGCCCACGTGCGCGTTCAGCCCGGCTTCCTGCATCCGGCTAAAGGTCTGGATGAACCCCAGCATGGTTCCCAGCAGGCCGATCAGCGGCGCCAGTTGCGCAATCGTCGCCAGCAGGCTGAGTTTCTCCTCCAGCCGCGGCACTTCGGCCGCCCCGGCTTCCTCCAGCGCCTCGCGCACGCGTTCCCGGCCCTCTTCCCGATGCAAAATGGCGATCCGGACCAGCCGGGAGACCGGGCCGGGCGTGGCATCGCAAATGGACAGCGCCTCGACCGGGTTATCGCGCTTCAGGACGGTGCGGATGCCGTTGAGGAACTCGGTCGAATTGATTTGCGCGCGGTGGCAATGCAGAAAGCGCTCAATGAAGACGGCCACGGCCACGGCGCTGATGATCAGGAGCAGCCACAGCACGGGTCCGCCGTGGGATAACATTACCGGCAATGTTGGCATGGCTCTCTTTATAGGGACTCGGACGGAAGGTTCAAAGTGCAAAGTTCAAAGCGCGGCGGCGCGGGCGCGCGGTTTCGCCTTGCTTCCCGCCCGCGCTCGTCGAATCCTCCCGGCATGGAACAACCAGACCAGCTTCGCGCGCTCTTCCAGATGCAGAAAGCGTTGAACGAGCGCATCGGCGTTCGCACCGAGAACATGAGCCCGGAGGAGAAGATTCATTGGCTGCTGAATTATTGCCGCGCCATGTCCCAGGAGATTGCCGAGCTGACCGACAGCGTGCCGTGGAAATGGTGGGCCAAATACCAGAAGTTTGACGAGCAGAATGCCCGCGTCGAGGTCGTTGACCTGTTCCATTTCCTGATCAGCCTGGCCCAGGTGCTGGGAATGAGCGCGGATGACGTGTTCGCGGCGTATGTGCGCAAGAATGAGGTCAACTTTAAACGGCAGGACGCCGGCTATACCGCCAAGGACGAGCATGATTCAAAGCACATCTAGCCCGGCCCCCGCGCGCCGCCGCCCGGAAGCCGCCCGCCAAGCGCCCCGCCCATGAGCCCGTCGTTCCCCCAAACCCCGGCCCGCCACGGCGTCGCCGTTCCCCGGCGCTGGCGCCGCGAAGTCGAACGCATCCTGATCACCGACGCCCAAATCGCGCGCCGCATCCGAACGCTGGCCCGCGCCATCGCGCGCGATTTCGCCGGGCGCGAGTTGGTGGTCGTTTCGCTGCTCAACGGGACGGTGATGTTCCTGGCGGATCTCATTCGGAATCTCTCGCTGCCCCTGCGGCTGGATTTCATCGGCGTCTCCAGCTACGGCGCGGGCACCGAGTCCGGCGAACTGGTCTTCACCAAGGAACTGCGGCTGAGCGTCCGCGGACGCGATGTGCTGCTGGTGGATGATATTCTGGACACCGGCAAAACGCTTTCCCGGGTGCGGGCCCGGCTCCGCGCCCTCCGCCCGCGCCGGATCCGGATCTGCGTCCTGCTGAACAAAGCCGCCCGCCGCGTGGAACCGGTCGCGGCGGATTATGTGGGCTTCGAGATCCCGGACGAGTTTGTGGTGGGCTACGGATTGGACTTCGCGGAGCGGTATCGCAACCTGCCGTTTGTGGGCGTCTTATACCCGCATGTTTATCAGCAAGGCTGCCGGCGAGCCCGGCCCGCCCGCCCCCGCGCAGCGCGCGCGCGACGCCGGGCCTGACTGTTCCGGCGGGAAAGATGGTGGGCGCTGAGGGATTCGAACCCCCGACCTACTCGGTGTAAACGAGACGCGCTAACCACTGCGCCAAGCGCCCAGCCCGGTCATCCTATGCCGAATGGCGTGCGTATGACAAGCGCTGGTCTTCCGGGTTTCCCCGCGGAGCGCCGGAAAGGGCCGGCGTTTCACAATGATTGGCGCAGGTCATCCAGGGCCTGGCCGAGGGCGGCGATGATGCGCCGGGCTTCGGCGGGTGTGGTGCAGTAGGGCGGCATGAGGACGATGACATTGCCAATCGGGCGCGTCAGCACGCCGAGCCGGGCCAGGGTTTCGCACACACGAATGCCCACGCGTTCGCGAAGGTCGAAGGGCGCGCGCGTGCGCCAGTCGCGAACCAGCTCGATGCCGGCGATTAAGCCCACCTGCCGGATGTCGCCGGCGTGCGGACTGCGCCAGAGTGTCTCGAGTCCAGCGCGCAGGGTTTGCGCCAGGCGAATCCGGGCGCGGATGGAGGCGGTGGAGCGTAAGATAGCCAGGCTGGCCAGGCCGGCCGCCGCCCCGAGTTGATTGGCCGTGAAGCTGTGCCCGTGGAAAAAAGTCTTGAATTCCTCGTATTCGCCGAGGAAAGCGTCGAAAACCGCCTGGGTGGTCAGCGTGGCGGCCATCGGCAGGTAGCCGCCGCTCAGGCCCTTGGCGAGAGCCATGAAGTCCGGCCGCACCCCTTCGTGGTGGCAGGCAAACAGCGGGAGATCGGGTGTCTCCGCGGGGCCGGTCTTTCGCCGGGGTTGCGCCGCGCCGGAAAGCCCGCTTTCCCGGGGCGCGGTGCGGCCGAAGCCGGTCATGACTTCGTCGGCAATCAGCAGAGCGCCATGCGCGCGCGCTATCGCCGCGGCGCGGCGCAGCCAGCCCGCCGGCTGCGGGATCATGCCCGCCGCGCCCTGCATCAGCGGCTCGAAGACGAAAGCGGCGTAAGGATTGCCCCGCCGGGCCTGGGCCGCAAACTTGCGTTCCAGGGCGTCAAGGCACTCCCACCGGCACTGGCGGTAATCGCGGGCGTCGGCACGCTCGGGCCGGGCTCGGTTAAAGGCGCACCGGTAGCAATACGGGGCCGGGACCTTGTCCGTCGGAAAGAGCAGGCCGGAGTAAGCCTTGTGGAACAAGTCAATGTGCCCCAGGGAAACCGCCCCGACGGTGTCGCCATGATACGCCCCGTCCAGCGTCAGAAACCGCGGCCGGGCGTCGCGGCCCGAGCGGCGGGTGAACTCATAGGCGAGCTTGAGGGCAACTTCCATCGCCGTCGAGCCGTTGTCGGAGAAGAAGACCTTGCCCAGCACGGGCTGCCGGAGCAGCCTGGCCGCCGGGCCCCGCCGTGGCGGGTTGGCCGCTTGAACCAATTGCTCCCCCAGTCGCGCGGCCGGCGCATTGGCGAGGCCCAGCGCCGAGCTATGGGCAATCCGGTCGAGCTGGCGGCGAATGGCGGCGTTGATCCGGGGATGATGGTGCCCGTGCAGGTTGGTCCAGATGGACGCATTGGCGTCCAGGTATTCGCGCCCGCGCGCATCGCGCACCCGCGCGCCCCGGCCGCGCACGATCAGGATGGGCTCGCGCTTGAGCCAGTCGCGCATCTGCGTAAAGGGATGCCATAAATAACGGTGATCGAGTTGGGCCAGAGGGTGCATAAAGGCAAGGTCAGGAACCCGGGTCTAATTCAAGGCCAAGCGCGTCGAGCGCCGCCTGCAGTTGATCAAGGTCCGCCGGCGTGTGGGCGGCGGTCACGGTCAGGCGAAGGCGCGCGGCGCCGCGCGCGACCGTCGGATAACGGATGGCCGGGAGAAAAATCTCCCGCGCGCGCAGCGCGTCAGCGATCGCCAACGCCCGCGCTTCATCGCCGATCCGAATCGGGATAATGGCGCTCCGGTCCGTGGGCGCGCGGGCGGGGGCCGCCGGCAGGAGGCGGGCGACATTCTGCCACAGCCTGGCCCGGCGCTCCTCGCCGGTGCGCGATTGCGCCAGGCGCACGCCCGCGGCGGCAGCCGCGACGGCGGCAGGCACCGGCGCGGTCGAAAAGAGGAAGGGCCGGGCGCGGTTAATCAAACAATCCACCAGGGCCCGGGAGCCGCAGAGGTAGCCCCCGGCCGCCCCCATGGCCTTGCCTAGCGTGCCCATCTGGACTTCGATGCGCTCGCTGACGCCGAGCGCCGCCGCCAGGCCGCGGCCCCGCGCGCCGTAAAGCCCCACGGCATGCGCTTCGTCCACCATCAGCCACGCGCCGTATCGCTCCTTCAAGGCAGCCAGCTCCCGCAGCGGCGCGTGATCGCCATCCATCGAGAAGACGCTCTCGGTGACCACCAGCGCGCGCGCCTTGCGGGCCGAGGCCTGCGCGCGAACCCATTTGAGCCGCGCTTCCAGGCTGTCCAGATCGTTGTGGTTAAACACCCGGAGCTTCGCGCCGCAAAGCCGGGCGGCATCCACGATGCTGGCATGCACCCGCTGGTCGAGGATGACGAAGTCCCCCCGGCCCAGCAGCGCGCCCAGGGCGCCGAGGGCGCTGGCGTAGCCGGAAGAAAAGCTCAAGGCCGCCTCCACGCCCTTGAAGGCCGCCAGCGCCTCGTCCAGCGCGTGATGAGGCGCCAGCGAACCACAGACCAGGCGCGACGCCCCGGCGCCCGCGCCATATTGCTCGACGGCGCGAATGGCCGCCTCCCGCACCGCGGGGTCATTGGCCAGACCCAGGTAATCGTTCGAGGCGAAGTTCAGCAGAGTCTGGCCGCCGATCCGGAGGCGGGGCGATTGGGGCGTCTCCACCCGGCGCAACTCGCGCCACAGCCCATCCGCGCGCAGCGCCGCGAGCCGGCGGGCCATTTCCCCGTCAAAATCGTTCATCATCGCAAAGCCCCCCGTTGCCGGGCCGCCGGCGTGCTTCCCGCCGCGGAGGAAACCGGCAAGCGCCCCGGCTGGCGGACGTTGCCGGCCGGCGTTTCGCCGCGCAGCTCCAGGATTCCGCAACGCCCCATCAGTCGGAAGACGGTGCGATGGCCCACTGCCCGTCAATCATGCTGGCGCTCACCGCTCCCTCATGATGCAGCACCCCTTCATAGGCATCCGCTGTTTTCCCGGCAAACGGCAGCGCCACGAGATCCGCCCCGGCTCCTTCCCCCAGTTCCCCCAGTTGCCCCTCCATTCCCAGGGCGCGGGCGCCGTTCACCGTGGCCATGCGCAAAATCCGGCGCGCCGAAAGCCCGGGCGCGCTCCGCGCCAGCGCGCGCATTTCCGCGAACAGGCTTAACTCCACCCGTTCGCGCCGGGCCTGGTAAACGCTGGCCAGGCTGTCGGTGCCCAGGCAGACATTGACGCCCGCCCGCAGCAGGCGCCGCCACGGAAACGGGTCATGGCGGAAGTAGTCATGACTGCGCGGGCAATGCACCACCGGCACCCGGTGCCGCGCCAGCAGCGCCACGTCGGGCCGCGCCAGGTAGTTCGCATGCACGACCAGCAACCGCTCGCTGAGCGCGCCGCAGCGGTGCAGATGCCGCACGGGCGAGCCCCGGCCGCAGTCCGACATGTCGCGCCCGCTGCGCCGGAGCCAGTCGTACAGCTCGCCCCGCCCCCGCGCGAACATTTCATATTCCGGCGCGGATTCCGCCACGTGCATCGTCAGGCGCCAGTTGCGCCGGCGCGCCGCGCGGACGCTCAGCCGGATCAACTCGGGCACGGTGGAGTAGGGCGCATGGGGCGAAAGGCCGACGCGGCAGCGGCGATGCCGCAGCACGCCCAGCCGGGCGGCGGCCTCCCGCACCACGGCGCGCGGTTGCGCCGCGCCCTTGATGCCGATCAGCTCCAGAAAGGAAAAAACGCGCAGCGGCGTCGCCGCCCAGGCCTCCGGCAGCAGTTGCGGCACCGCCTCGATGTCGGCCACGGTCGTCGTGCCGGTGCGCAGCAGCATTTGCGCGCCCGCCTGCCAGGACGCCGCGTAATCCGCGAGGCTCCAGCCGGACTTGGTTTCGGTGATCAGCTTCAGCCAGTCGCTGAACCCCCGGGGGGGCGGCAACTGGCCGGCCATGTGGGTGTAATCCAGGTGCGCGTGCGCGTTGACGAGGCCGGGCAGGAGCGCCACTTCGCCCAGGTCCGCAACCTGTCCGGGCTTCGCCGCCCGCAGGTCGCGCCAGCGGCCCACCGCGGCGATCCGCCGCCCGGAAATCAGCACCGCGCCATCAGCCAGCGGCGGCCGGGCCACGGGCAGGACGACGCGCGCGCGCAGCAGCAGGGAGCCGGGGCGCGCCTCACGCCCGGGCCGCGGGCGGGCGTGGCGGCGGCGCTTGCGTTCCGCCGTCTTCCATCCGCCGGCCCTCACCGCGCGTTTCCTCTCCGCGTGAACTCAGAACCCGGTGTCCTGGCGCAGGCGCTTGCCGCGCTCCGCCACCCGGTGTTTGCGGGCCTTGTATTTATTATGCCGCTTGCGGATTTGTTGCTCGATCTTTTTGACGACGAGGTCAATCGCCGCGTAGAGGTCGCCCTGGGTGTCTTCCGCGAACAGATCGGGGCCGGGCACTTCCAAACGCACCGAACAGGAGAACTGCCGTTCGGGGGCCTTGGTCTTGTCATGCGCGAGCGTCACGCGCGCGTTAATGGCAAACCGGTCAAGACGCGCCAATTTGTCCACCCGATTGACAATGTGCGCCTCGATGGCCCGGGTCAAAGTCAGGTTATGCGTCGAAAGGATCAAGTTCATGCCCCCTACAATGCCGCCCCCCGGAAATAAAATCCAGCGAAACTATTTTCCGCCCCGCTCCCCGGGGAAACACCCCCGCCGCGCGCGCGGGCTTGAATCCACGCCCGCTTTCCGCTAAACCGTTCGCGTGCCAACCAAAGTTATCGCCGTCGCCAACCAGAAAGGCGGCGTCGGCAAGACGACCACCGCGGTCAACCTGGCCGCTTGTGTCGCCGCGGTCGGCCGGCGCGTGCTCCTCTTCGACCTGGATCCGCAGGCCAACGCAACCAGCGGAGTGGGGCTGGAGAAAACGCCCGGCGCCAGCGCCTATCTCGCGCTGCTGGGGCAGGGCCGCTTGCAGGACAAGGTTCGCAACACGGCGTTCGCCCGCCTGGCGGTCATCCCCGGGGAGGTGGATCTGTGCGGGGCGGACCTCGAACTGGCGCGCGCGGACAACCACCTGCAGCGCGTTCGGCTGGCGCTGCAACCCCTCCGCGAGGAGCGGCGCTTCGACGTGATCTTCGTGGATTGCCCGCCTTCCCTGGGCGTGCTCACGCTCAATGCCCTGGCCGCCGCCGACGGCGTGCTCGTGCCGCTCCAATGCGAATACTACGCCCTCGAGGGCCTCTCCATGCTCAATCGCATCATGACCCAGTTGCACGACACGGGCGTCAATCCCCGGCTGGAGCTGACGGGAGTGGTGATGACCATGTACGACAGCCGCACCAAACTTTCCCAACAGGTCGTCGGGGAAGTGCGCCAGCATTTCGGCGAGCGGGTCTTTGAGACCCTGATCCCGCGCAGCACGCGCCTGGCGGAGGCCCCGAGCTACGGCCAGCCCATTATTCACTACGACAAATACAGCGCCGGCTCCGCGGCTTATGAATTGCTGGCCCAGGAATTCCTGGCGCGGCTGGCGCAAGACCGCGAACCCCGGCAACCCGGCCCGCCGCGTTCCGAAAACCAATAAACAACTCCACCCGGCCGGGAGCAAACCTGATAATATGAGCAACAAAGTTAAATGGGGAGTAATCGGTTGCGGCGGCATTGCGGCCCGGCGCACCATCCCCGAACTCAAAAAACTGGCCGCTAACGCGGAGCTGGTCTCCGTGATGGACACCAACGCGGCGCGCGCCCGGGAAGTCGCCGCCCAATTCGGCGTGCCGCACGCCTGCGCCACCGAGGCGGAACTGCTCGCCCAGGACGTGCAGGCCGTGTATATCGCCTCGCCCCCCAACGCCCATTGCCGCCAAACCGTGCAGGCCGCCCGGGCGGGAAAGCATATCCTGTGCGAAAAACCCATCGCCGTCTCCGTGGCGGAGGTGGACCAGATGGAAGCCGCCTGCGCGCAAGCCGGCGTGAAGTTCATGCTCGCCTGGTGCATGCGGCAAAACGTCTATCACCAGCAGGCGCGCGAACTGGTGCAATCCGGCGCGCTGGGCCGAATGGTGATGGGCCGCGCGCAGTTGACCTGCTGGTATCCGCCCATTCCCGGCGCCTGGCGGCAGGACATCGCCCTCAGCCACGGTGGCGCGTTGCTGGACATGGGCACCCATTGCCTCGACCTCCTGGAATGGATTTTCGGCTCGCCCATCATCGAGGTGACCGGCTTTACCGACCTGCTCATCCACGCATACGCCACGCCCATCGAAGACACCGCGACCATCCTGGTCCGCTTCCGCAATGGCGCCCACGGTATCATTGATAACTATTTCAATATCCCGGACGCCGCCGCGCAAAACGCGCTGGAACTCTTCGGCACCAAGGGCTCGATCATTGCCCGCGGCACCATCGGCCAGGAGCCGACCGGCCAGATGTTCAGCATCCTGCAGGCCCAGGAAACCGGCTACGACGCCGCCCAAACGCGCGATTCCCAGCCCAACCGCCGGGAATACAAGCTGGAAGGCCGCGGCATCTACGGGCAGATGATCACGCTGTTCTCCGACTGCATCCTGCAAGACCGTCCGCCCCCGGCTTCGCTGGCCGACGGCCGCCATTCGGTCAAGGTCGTCAATGCCATCTACCAGGCCGCCCGCGAACGGCGCGTAGTCGAGGTCGCCGCCTGACAACGGCATCCGGCCTTGACCCGCAAAAGCGGGCCAAGGCAGCCAGCCAACATCAGTCGCAGGGATTCCGGAGGGGGGCGATCCGCGTCGCCCATCCACTTCCTCCGATCCGGCTTCCGGGCGGGTTCGGCTGCCCGTTATAGCGGTTTCCCGGTTAACGGCTCAGCGCAGCAGGGTCTGCCCATAGATTTCCCAGCGGCGATCCTCACCGATCCGCTATACGGACCCCGTTTAGCACCCAATTCCGCCTTTGCCAAAATCGCTCAAGGCGCTCATTTTACCGTCCCAAAGAGCCGTGTACAAGGGGTGTACAACGGATGCTCACCGGATGTACAAGGATTTTTCAGCTGTTCATCCGGTGAGCATCCGTTGTACACCCCTTGTACACGGCGTATTGATAGCCACCCTGAAGCCTGTAAGTGGCTTAAAATACGGAGGTTTTTGTGAGGACGGGACTTGATGATGGAGGTGCGAGGGCTGAAGCAGGGTTTTATCGCAAAGTGTCCAATAATTGGACAGTTTGGGGAGGTGTCTTGGAGCGCGGGTCGGGGGCGTCTGGTTGAGCGTTAAGGGGAGGATAAGCGTTCTTGTGGAGCTTTGCTCCCCGGTGCCTTGAAATGGAGGAGGGCACGGGGGTTCGCTCTTTCCGTTTGGGGGTGCCGGACGATTTGTGGCTTTCCAAGTAGCGGGAGGCGATTACCTTGTTGGCCGCAGTGAATGCCAACGCTCAGGCAAAAACGTTCGGCCCGGCAGACTTCCTCAACCGGGAGTTAAGCTGGCTGGAGTTCAATCATCGCGTGCTGGAGGAGGCGCTGGACGCGCAGAACCCGCTGCTGGAGCGGGTGAAGTTCTTTTGCATTGTCAGCTCGAACCTGGATGAGTTCTTCGAGGTGCGGGTGGCAAGCCTCAAGCAGCAGGTCGAGAGCGTGGTGGTGGAGCGTTCGGTGGACGGGTTGACGGCGAGCGAAACGTTCCGGGCGATCGTCAAACGGGTGCGGCGGATGGTGGCGGAGCAATATGCCTGCTGGCGCGAGGAATTGGCCCCGGCACTGACGGCCAGCGGCATCCGCCTGCTGGAGCTGGCGGAGCTGGAGCCGGCTGACCGGGCGTGGGTGCGGGAGTATTACCGGACGCAAGCGCATCCGGTGCTGACCCCGCTGGCAGTTGACCTGACCCATCCATTTCCGCAGGTGCTCAACAAGTCGCTCAATCTGATTGTGCGGCTGGTGAAGGCGCAGAACGGGGCGGAGCGCGAGCACATGGCCGTGGTGCAGATTCCGGCCATCCTGCCGCGCGTGGTGCGGCTGCCGCGCGCGGACGGGCGCCAGGATTATGTTTACCTGGATCGGCTGATCGGGCATTACCTGGCGGACTTGTTTCCGGGCACCCGGCTGCTCGGTTACTGGCCTTTCCGCGTCACGCGCAACAGCGAGCTGTATATTGACCAGGAGGAGACGGCCAACCTGCTCCGGGCCGTCGAGAACGAGCTGCATAAGCGGCGCAAGGAGGACGCCGTGCGGCTGGAAATAGACGCCCACTGCCCGGCGGCCATCCGCGAAACCCTGCTGCGGACGTTGCGCCTGACCGAGGAGGATCTTTACCTGGTGGATGGCCCGTTGAACCCGACGCGCCTGATGGCGCTGGCCGAAGGGGATCATTCCCCCGAGTTGCGCGACCCGCCGTTCGTGGCGCCGGTGGCGGCGGGGTTGCGCCGGCGGACCGATTTGTTCGCGGCCATTCGGGAGCGGGACCTCCTGGTGCATCACCCCTACGACAGCTTTGACAGCGTCGTGGAGTTTTTGCAGCAGGCGGCGGCGGACCCCGATGTGCTGGCCATCAAGCAGACGCTCTACCGCACGGGCGGCGACCCGCGCATCATCGGCGCGCTGGAGAGCGCCGTTCGCCATAATAAGCAGGTGACGGCGGTGGTGGAATTGCGCGCCCGCTTCGACGAGGCCAACAACATCCACTGGGCGCGGCAGCTTGACGAGGCCGGGGTGCATGTGGTGTACGGGCTGGTGGGCTATAAGATTCACGCCAAGATCAGCCTGGTCGTGCGGCGCGAGGGGCTCAATATCCGCCGCTACGTGCACCTGGCCACGGGCAATTACAATCCGACCACGGCGAAGATTTATACCGACCTGGGCCTGTTCACCTGCCGCCCGGACTTTGGCGAGGACGCCACCAATGTTTTCAATTTGCTGACGGGCATCTGCCAGTTCCAGGCGCAGCGCAAGCTGGTGGTGGCGCCGTTCGATTTGCATGAGCGTCTGCTGGCGCTGGTCGAGCGGGAGGCGCGTCACGCCCGCCAGGGTCTGCCGGCGCGCATCATCCTGAAGATGAACTCGCTGGCGGAGCCGCAGGCGATCGCGGCCTTGTACCGGGCGTCGCAGGCGGGGGTGAAGATTGACCTGATTGTGCGCGGCATTTGCTGCCTGCGCCCCGGGGTTCCGGGGCTCAGCGAGAACATCACCGTGCGGAGCATTGTGGACCGGTTCCTGGAGCACAGCCGCATCTTTTATTTTGAGAACGCCTGCCAGCCGCAGGTGTTCATCAGCAGCGCCGACTGGCTGCCGCGCAACTTCTTCCGGCGCATCGAACTGGCCATTCCCGTGGAGGACGGCGTGCTGCGCGAGCGGCTCATCCACGAGGTGCTGGCGGTCTCCCTTGCCGATACGGTCAAAGCCCGCGCATTGTGCGCCGATGGTTCCTATCACCGCGTGCGGATGGCTTCGGGCGCGGCGGCCGTCCGCAGCCAGGCCCGGTTTATCGCGCTGGCCGCCGGGGAGGATCCGGCGGCCCGTCCGTCGGCGAAAGGCAAGCCTCGTTATCCCCGCGTGACGCTGGCCCCGCCGCCCTTTGCGCCGCGGCGGCAAAAGAAATGAACCCGGCGCGCGCGCAGCAGTCCCGGCGGGCATGGGCGGCCCGCCCGACCTTCGGCCGATGAATCTCCGGTCCCGCCAGTCCACGCGCGGTGCCCGGTTCATGGTGGGGCTGATGTCGGGGACATCGGCGGATGGCATTGACGCGGTGGTTGCGGAGCTTTCCGGAGGTGGGCGGCGCCTGCGGGCGCGGGTGCGGGCGCATGTGCACCAGCCCTTCCGGCCGGCCTTGCAGCGGCGCATTCTCGCAGCCTGCCAGCAGGGAACGGTGGCGGAACTCTGCGAGCTGAACTTTCTGCTGGGCGAGCATTTCGCCCGCGCCGCGCTGCGGGCGGTTCGGCGGGCGCAACTCCGGCCGGCGGACATCGCGGCCATCGGCTCGCATGGGCAGACGGTGCATCATTTGCCCAACGCACGGACGCCTTCGACCTTGCAGATTGGCGAGGCGGCGGTCATCGCGGAGCGCACCGGGATTGCCACGATTGCGGATTTCCGGGTGCGTGATATGGCGGCGGGCGGGCAAGGCGCGCCGCTGGTGCCGTATGCGGATTGGGCGCTGTTCACCGACGAGCGGCGCCCGCGCATCGTGCAGAACCTCGGCGGCATCGGCAACCTGACTTTCCTGCCGCCGCGCGCGCGGCTGGGCGATGTGATGGCGTTCGATACCGGGCCGGGCAATATGGTGATGGATGGTCTGATGACCGAGTTGACCCGGGGGCGGCAGACGTTTGACCGCGACGGGCGCTGGGCGGCGCGCGGGCAGGTCTCGGAGGAATTGCTGGCGGAGTTGATGGCGCATCCTTTCCTGCAGCGGCGTCCGCCCAAGACCACGGGCCGCGAGGAGTTCGGCGAGGCGTTTTTGCGGCGGCTGCTCGGGGCGGCGCGCCAGCGGCGCTTGCGCCCGGAGGATTTGCTCGCGACGGCCACCGCCTTCACGGCGGCCAGCGTGGCGGCGGCCTACCGGCGTTTCGTTTTCCCGCGGCTGACGGATCGCGAGCGGGGCCGGTTGCAGATCATTCTGGGCGGCGGCGGAGCCCGGAACCCGACTTTGCGGAGCATGCTGGCCCAGCGCATTGGCGCGGGCGAATTGCTGACGCACGAGGATTTCGGCGTCGCCAACGCCGCCAAGGAAGCGCTGGCATTTGCGATTCTGGCGTACGAAACATGGCGCGGGAAACCGGGCAATGTGCCGCCGGCGACCGGGGCGCGGCGGGCGGTGGTGCTGGGAAAAATCGTGCCGGGCGCGGCTTAGCGGCGGGCCCGGGGGAGTTGGGACAATCGCGATCCGGAAGGGCGGGCGTCCGCGCGAGCCGCGGCTTTTTTGCCTTCTCCCGGGGCTTTGCGCTCGCGGAGAAGTGCGCCTGCCCCGGCGGGCGGAGGCGGGGCCGTATTAAAGCGGCTTGATTCCGCCGCCGCGTCGGGCGTAATGAGAAGCTTATGGCCATCCTGAATATCAAACCGGAAGGTTCGGGCAAATACGATCTGATCGCGTTGGGTGAAGTCATGCTGCGGCTGGACCCGGGCGAAGGGCGCGTGCGCACGGCGCGGCAGTTCAAAGTGTGGGAAGGCGGCGGCGAGTATAACGTCGTGCGCGGGCTGCGGCGCTGCTTTGGCCTCCGGACCGCCATCTGCACCGCCTTTGCCGATAATGACGTGGGGCGGTTGCTGGAGGATTTTATCCTGCAGGGCGGGGTGGGCACCGAGTTCATCAAGTGGGTGCCGTTTGACGGCGTGGGGCGCGCCGTGCGTAACGGGCTGAACTTCACCGAGCGCGGTTTCGGCGTGCGGGGCGCGGTGGGGATTTCCGACCGCGGCCACAGCGCCGCCAGCCAGCTCCGGCCGGGCGACTTTGACTGGGACGGCCTTTTTGGGCGGCTCGGCGTGCGCTGGCTGCATACCGGGGGCATTTTCGCAGCCCTGAGCGATACCACGGCGGAGTTGGTTTTAGAGGGAGTGCAGGCCGCCCGGCGGCACGGAGTCATTGTTTCCTATGACCTGAACTACCGGCCCTCGCTCTGGAAGAGCAGCGGCGGACTTCAACGCGCGCGGGAGGTCAATCGGAGGATTGCCCGGAATGTGGATGTGATGCTGGGCAACGAGGAAGACTTCACCGCGTGCCTGGGGTTCGAGGTTGCCGGCGCGGACGAACACCTTTGCCGGCTGGAGGCGGCGGCCTTCCAGCAGATGATCGAGGAGGCGGTGAAGGCGTATCCGAACTTCCGCGTGGTGGCCACCACGCTGCGGGCGGTGAAGACTGCCACGCGGAATGACTGGGGGGCGATTTGCTGGGCGGATGGGCGGTTCTACCAGGCCCCGAACCGGGAGGATTTAGAGATTCTGGACCGCGTGGGCGGTGGCGATAGTTTTGCCAGCGGCTTGATTTATGGCTTGCTCAAGTTTAACGACCCCCAGCGGGCCGTTGCGTATGGCGCGGCGCACGGCGCCCTGGCCATGACCACGCCGGGAGATACTTCGATGGCCTCGCTGCCGGAAGTGGAGGCGCTTGTCAAAGGCGGCAGCGCGCGCGTGCAGCGGTGACGAAAGCGGATTGGCGCGCCGCCCCGGGGTGGTTTCAGCGCCGCGCCTGGATCAGCAGCAGCCAGTCGCCCGGGGCTGGCGTGGTGAACCGCCCGCCCCGGGCGACTGCGGCCTGGCGGCTGCCGGTGCGGGGGTTGAACCAACTCGCCGCCGGCGAGGCGGGCAGGGCGTCGGGGCGGAGTTGGACGGAGCGGTCTTCCGGCACATAGACCACGGTCAAGGTGTTGGCCTCCGTGCTGGCGGCGGCGATAAATCGTTGCGGCGAGCGGCGCCCGGGTTGCGCGGCGACCCGGTGGGTTTGCGGGCGGAGCGCTTCGTAGTTGAGCGAGTTCATGAATGTTGCCAGGTGCGACATTTGCTTTGCGCCGGACAGGGTTAGCGCCCCACGCCACAGCGTCCCGCCGCCTCGCTTGGGTTTCCCGTCAATTCCAGCCCAGGGGATCAATTCCTCGGCGCCGTAGCTGACGCCGGCCGGCGGGGCCAGGAGCAAACCCCAATACGCGGCGCGCCGCACATCGTCGGCGGTGAATCGCCGGGCCGACCGTGGGGCGATGCTGCTCTCATGCGGCGCGAACACAATCAATGGCCGGGCCGGGGCTCGCTGCCACTCCGCCGTGAACGGCCCGGACACTGCCCACATCAGGGCGTCGTCCGTGACATCCGTGACGTTTTGATAGCCGAAGGCATCCACCCACTCCTGGTCACGGAATTCGTCGAACAGCCAATGCGTCCGGCCGGGAAATAGCACCACCGGCGCGTGCGGGCGGTCGCCAAACACCGTCTGTCCAATGCGTTTCCAGCGCTCAAGGCCATGGGTGGCTGCGTCGCTTTTGATGGCCAGCAGCCAAACCACCGGCTCGGCGCTCCAGCGCGCGACCATATAGCGCACGAGGCATTCGGCCTGGTCGTCAGGCAATGGAACGGCGTTGGTTGGCCATGGCTGCTCCCATAGCGGGACGATTGCGCTTACCAGGCCCGCCTGGGCCAGGGCGGTGATTTTCGCGTCGAGCCGCTGGAAAAAGGCGGGGTTGATGGTGATACGCTCGGGGGAACTGCCCCAGGCGGACTGGGCTCGGGCATCCTCGCCCGGAGCCGCGGCCCATTGGACGACCGTGAAACCCTGGCGCGCGCGGGTGCTGGCGTAGTAATCCCAGTCCCGGGATTCGGCCAGGCGGGCGCCGTCCCAAACGGTGTCCGCCAGCCAGAAGAAGGGGGTGCCGTCGGCGTGTTCGAAATGGCGGCGATCGCGCGCGACGCGCACGGGTCCGTGCCGATGCCACGGGGTTGCGCCGGTGGCCGCCGTGCAGAGGAATTCGCCGGCCTGGTCGTGCAGGCCGGGATTGGTGGGGTCGGAGCAAGCCGTGCGGAAGCGCCAGGGGCCGGGTTGATCCGGCGCAAATCGCACCCGCCAGGTCTTGCCTCCATCCCAAAAGGCGTCCACTTCGGCCGTTTCGCCCAGCGGCGAGGTGAATGTGACTTTCAGGGAGACGTCCTGCACCGGGTGGGCATAGGCGACGCTGCTCTTGAAAGCCCGTTCGCAACGATTCCATTTGGGAACCAGTTCCATGCGGTCGGCAGCCGGCGCGGCAGGAAGCGCCGCCGCCAGCATCCACGCGAAAACAACCCGCCGCGGCCCGTTCGAGATCCAGTTGCGCATCATGTGAATTCCCTTTTTCTCGTTCTGCCATCATCAGACAGCAATCGCATTGTCCTGTCAAACCCCGGGTGGCGCCGGGCCGGGGGAAAGTGTCTCGCGCGAAATGATTCTATTGGCGAAAGCGCCGGATTGGCTTATGGTTCTGCATTCCTGAACCTAAACACACTTATGGAACCTAGAGCTGACATCGCTGTGATCGGGCTGGCTGTGATGGGCCAGAATCTGATTTTGAATATGAACGACCGCGGGTTTACCGTGGCCGCCTACAACCGCACTGTTTCGAAAGTGGACGACTTCCTCAATCAGGAAGCCCGGGGCACCAAAGTCATCGGCGTTCGCTCCATCGCGGAAATGGTCTCGGTGCTGAAGAAACCCCGCCGCGTCATGCTCATGGTCAAGGCCGGCAAAGCGGTGGACGAGTTCATTGACCAGGTCATTCCGCATCTCGAAGCGGGGGACATCATTATTGACGGCGGCAATTCGCTGTTCCAGGACACGATCCGCCGCACCCGCTACGTCGAGTCCCGGGGCCTGCTCTATATTGGCACTGGCGTTTCCGGGGGCGAGGAGGGCGCGCGCCGCGGCCCGAGCATCATGCCCGGCGGCTCACCGGCCGCCTGGCCGCACGTGAAGGACATCTTCCAGCAAATCGCCGCCAGGGTGGACGACGGCACGCCCTGTTGCGACTGGGTGGGCGAAAACGGCGCCGGCCATTACGTCAAGATGGTGCATAACGGCATCGAGTACGGCGATATGCAGCTGATTTGCGAAGCCTACCATCTCATGAAGGCCGGTCTCGGCCTGGGCGCCGATGAATTACACCGGGTATTCGCCGAATGGTACCAGGGCGAACTGAACTCTTATTTGATAGAGATCACGCGCGACATCTTCGGCGTCAAGGACGCCGATGGCCAGCCGCTGGTGGACAAGATACTCGATACGGCCGGCCAGAAGGGCACCGGCAAATGGACGGTCATCTCCTCGCAGGATCTGGGAATCCCCATTACGCTCATCGCCGAGGCCGTCTATGCGCGCTGCATTTCGGCGCTCAAGGATGACCGCGTGGCGGCGGCGCGGAAGCTCAAGGGGCCGCGGCCCGCGATCAAGGGTGACGCGAAGCGGCTGGTGGAAGACATCCGGCGGGCGTTGTATGCCTCGAAGATCATTTCCTACGCGCAAGGCTACCTGCTCATGCGCGCCGCCGCCAGGGAATACAACTGGAATCTCAACTACGGCGGCATCGCCCTGATGTGGCGCGGCGGGTGCATTATCCGCAGCGTTTTCCTGGGCAAGATCAAGGAAGCGTTCGACCGCAAGCCAGACCTCACGAACCTGCTGCTCGACCCGTTCTTCCGGCAGGCGATCAAGGATTGCCAGCGGTCATGGCGCAAGGTGGTGTCCCTGGCCGCCCGCAAAGGCATTCCGGTGCCCGCCTTCAGCACCGCGCTGGCGTTCTACGATTCCTACCGCAGCGCCTGGCTGCCGGCCAACCTGCTCCAGGCCCAGCGCGATTACTTCGGCGCGCACACCTACGAGCGTGTGGACCAGCCGCGCGGGCAGTTCTTCCATACCAACTGGACGGGCCGCGGCGGCACCACCGCCTCGAGCACCTACACGGTCTAGCGCCGCGCGGCGGGCACTAATCCTCTTTGTCCGCCGCCGCGTCCAGCCGCCGGAACTTGATCTCGCGCAGGGCGGTGGTGGTCTGCCAGGCCGCCAGCCCGAGCGGTTGCGAAAGCTCGATGTCGCCCGGCCGGACCGAGAACTTTCGGCCCGCCGTGGCCAAATCCACCAGCTTTTCCTCGTCAATCCAGGCCGTGATCCGTTGCTCCGTCACCCGAAGCCGGATGCGGTACCAGCGTCCGGACTCGAAGTTCCGGAACTTGGTCGTCTCGTTCTCTGCGGCGTCCAGGCCATCCACACACGAAAGCCCCACCAGCGAGCCGCCCCAGCCTCCCACGATCAGGCTGCAGCAGTTCGTCCCGACCGGCACGGTCAGCCCGCAGAAGAAATCCGAACCCGTCACGCGCATGGCGTCGAGCGCGATCTCGTAGTTCCGTTGGGGAAAGTCGTTCGTCCAATTAATCCCGGTAAACGGGTTGCCCATGTGCAGGATGATTGCCCCGGGCTGGCTCTGTATTTCGCCGCGGCCGGTAAACGGCGTTTCGCGCCAGCCCGCCAGCGTCCGCCCGTCGGACATCCCCTGCCAACCCCGCCCGGCAAAAGGCGCGGGCGGCCGGGCTGCGCCCGGCGGCAGTGTCAGCGGGGGGTCTTCGTCCTCCGCAGGAGGCGGAACCGCCGGGGAGGGTGGCGGCGCCGGATCGGGCGGGAGCGGGGTTGTTTCGGAGGCGCATCCCGCCGCCAGGATTAAGGCGGCTGAAAGCGCCAAGGGCCACATCCATTTAATGCGCGTGTTGCTCATGCTGCTTTGTCGGGCTTACACTAGCTTTTCGCGCGGTTTTGAGCCAGAATTGATTTGCGCCTTATGAACTTGCCAGCTTTTCTACGCGCCCAACCGGACGGCGTGCTTCTTTCGGTCAAAGTCCAGCCGCGCGCCTCGGCCAATGAAATCGGCGAAGCGCTCGGCAACGAACTGCGCGTCAAAGTCACCGCCCCGCCCGTCGAGGCCGCCGCCAATGAAGCCCTGTTGAAATTATTGGCGCAGCAACTGCGCTGCCCTCGCAACCGGGTGGACATCGTCCGCGGCCATACCTCCCGCCATAAAACCGTGAAGCTTTACGGCCTGAGTCCGGAAAAAGTCCTTGCCCAGTTAGGCCAGGCCTGAACCCCGCCCGGAATGCCGGGCACTGCCCGCCCCGCGAGTCGGCCCTTCAACCCCAGCCTCTCTCCGGACACCGCCCCTCCGGCCAGCATCGTCATTCCGGGCTACCCCCGTCATTTATCCGGTCTCCCGCGCCGTGTACAAGGGGTGTACATCGGATGCACCACGGATGAACAAGGGATTTTCCGTTGTATATCCGCTGAGCATCCCTGGTACACCCCTTGTACACCCCTTGTACACGGCTTACGGATAGCTATGGAAGAGCCTGAAATGAGCTGAGTTGCGTAAAATTCGGCTTGAGGGCGGCTGAAACGGTCAATGGGGTGCCCGAAAGGGTGTTTTGGGAGGGGGCCAATACTTGGGCGTCTTTGGCGGGAGAGGCGAGGAAAGGGTTGGCGGGGGATTGCAGCTTGCAAGTTCATTGGGGCCGATTATGCTGGTGGCCGCAGACGCAGCCTAAACTTGGAAATGAGCACGAAGTCGGGCAAAACGAAGAAAGTCACCGTTCTACTTGCCGATGACCATATTGTGGTCCGGCAAGGATTGCGTGCTTTGCTGGAAGCTGAGGGTGACATCGAGGTGGTGGGGGAGGCCAAGGATGGCCGCGAGGCGGTATCTTTGGCTCGGCAGACCCAACCGGAGGTCGTCCTTATGGATGTGGCCATGCCGGAGTTGAATGGGCTTGAGGCGACCCGGCAGATTGTCAGGGAGCTTCCGGGGACCAAGGTGCTGGCGTTGAGCTCGTATGGGAACGATGATTACGTGACGCAATTGCTGGAAGCGGGCGGGGTTGGTTACCTGGTGAAGCAAACGGCGGCGGCGGACTTGCTGAAGGCCATCCGCCAGGTGCGGAAGGGGCAGGTGTTTTTCAGCCCGATGATTGCCCAGCGCCTGCAGGCGGGAAGGCCGGGGACGCCCGGCGGCGGGCGGCCGGGCAATAAGCATGCCAGCCTGTCTTCGCGCGAAGCGGAAGTGCTGCAGTTGGTCGCGGAGGGGTTTGCCAACAAGCAAATAGCGGCCAAACTCTCCATCAGCATCAAGACGGTGGAAAAGCATCGGCAGCAGGCGATGAACAAACTCAACATTCACGACACGGCCGGCCTGACCCGCTATGCCATTTCGCGCGGTTGGGTGGAATCGGGTGTTTAACCGGAAATCCGCGAAAGGAGCACCCCATGTTTTCTGAACAAATCGAGCTGCGCGGCCACATTATAGATTCCCTGCTGCTGCCGAAAGTGCTGGACGAGATCCTCACGCGCGGCGGCAACTTCACCATCCGGGAGATTCAGGTCGGCAAGCAGCGGGACGACGCGAGTTATGCGCGCATCGAGGTTTACGGGCCCTCGCCCGAAGTGGTGGATGATATAGTGCGGCACGTGCGCCAGCAGGGCGCGGAGGTGGTCGAGCAGGAATCTGTGAGGCTGGTGGAGGCGCCCGCGGACGGGGTGTTTCCCCCGGATTTCTACGTGACGACCAACCAGAAGACGTTCGTGCATTATCGCGGCCAATGGCTCGAGGTGCGGCCCGTGACGATGGATTGCGCGATTGCCGTGGATGAACAGCGTTTGCAGGCGGAGGCGGTGAAATTCGCGCAGGTGCAAAAAGGCAGGTTGATCGCCGTGGGGCATCATGGGATCCGGGTTGCCCCCCGGGAGCGGCCGGGCGAGCGGCGGAGCGTGTTCGAGTTCATGGGCAGCAGCGTGTCGAGTGAGAAGCCCAAGAGCGCGATTGTCCGCGAGGTGGCGGCGGAAATGCGGCGGGCCCGGGAATCGGGGGGGCGGATCCTGGTGGTGGCCGGGCCGGCGATTGTGCATACGGGCGCCGGGGAGCATTTCGAGAAGTTGGTTGCGCAAGGCTACGTGAACCGGCTGTTTGCCGGAAATGCCCTGGCGGTGCATGACATCGAGAACGCGCTGTTCGGGACCTCCCTGGGCGTTTACCTGGAGCGCGGCTCGCTGGCGGAGAAGGGGCATGAGAATCATATGCGGGCCATCAACGCGATTCGCGGGGCGGGGGGCATTGCCGCGGCGGTCGCGGGGGGAATCCTCCGGCGGGGCATCTTTTATCAATGCGTAAAGCATAACGTGGATTTTGTCCTGGCGGGCTCGATTCGCGATGATGGGCCGCTGCCGGAAGTGATTACGGATACGCTGGCCGCCCAAAAGCTGATGCGCGCCCGGCTGGAAGGGGTCACGATGGCGCTGATGATGTGCACCATGCTGCACTCGATCGCCGTTGGCAACCTGTTGCCGGCGCACGTCAAAACCATTTGCGTGGACATCAATCCGGCGGTGGTCACCAAACTGAGTGACCGGGGCACGTTTCAGGCCGTAGGGCTCGTGACGGATATCGAGCCGTTCCTGCGCGAATTAACCGAATTTCTGGCGGCTGGCGAAAGCCCGGCTGGCCCGGTTTAAGGGGAAGACTCCGGGAACAGCGGCGAGCGGGGGATGGTAATGGGCGTCCCTGGCTTGAGCCGGTGGAAGTCCACCCGGGGATTGGCCGCGCGGATGGCGCTCTCCGGCAGCCCGTACATCAGGGCAATGGTCGCCGCGCTGTCTCCCGGACCGAGGACGTACACCCGCCGGGGCTGCGGCGCGGGCGGCAGCGGGGGCAGGTCGGGCGGGACGAGTTGATCCTCCAGCGCCCGTTGCTGAGTTGCGGTCAGGCGGTTGGTTTCCGCGGCGTGGTAGGCCGCCAGGTAGGAGGCGTAGAGCGCACGGGCGACCTCCGGGTCGCCGTCAGCGTCTTCGAGTTTTTCCTGATAAAGCGGGTCGTGGAGCAGCCGGTATTCCTCGTACCGTTTGGGGCCGAGTGCGATTTTGATGGCGTTTTCGCGCTGATCTTCCAGCGCCTTTCGCGTCGCGAGGCTGGCGGGATCCCGGGCATCGGCCAGCAAGTGGAGTTGCTGATCCAAAGCGTCGGTGGCGCGGAAAACGGCGCGGAACTCGTCGGGTGAGGGATCGAAGAGGCGGAGCTGGCCGAATTGCGCGCGGAGGTCATTGGCGTTCTGGGAATAGCGCAGCAGATATTCTTCGAGCTCGGGCGGAGCGAGCAAGTGGGCGAGGTCGGCGCGGGTTTGCTGGCGGAGCTTGGCCAGTTCGCGCGGGTCGGGGCTCAGGCCCTGGCGGCTTTGGGCGTCGAGGTAGGCCTGCAAGCGCTCTTGCGAGCGGGCGTTGATTTCCTGGATGTTCTTTTTGGTTTCGTCGGGCAGATTCCCCAGCACGGGGCCATCCAGCGTGACGCTCGGGCGGGAGGGGCGGGGGAGGCTGACCAGGTCGCCGGTTTCCCAACTGTTGCCCAGGAGGCTGGTCAGCAGGGCGCGTCGTTCTTCCTCCAGTTCCTGGGCCTTTTGGGCGGCGGCGCGGAGGACGTTGAGATCCGGCTCGCTGCGCCACCATTGCTGCTCGCCGGTCACCAGTTCGGTGGCCCGCTTGCGCGCATAAACCGCGTTCACGTCCGCGATGATGATATCGCGGATGGTTTGCTCGGGGCAGCCGATATCGCGCAGGTTCGCAATATAATTCGTGTAGTTGGGGGACTCGATGTCCCGCCAGTAGAAGAGTTGGCGGCGCAGAATGATGTTGGTGCGCGCCGGCGGGGGCGGAGGCTGCTCCGCGGCCAGCGCCGAGGCGGTGGCGCGTTGAGCCGCGTTTTCCCGGATGACAGACCACCACGCCGCCGCCAATAGGACATTGACGCCGAGCGACACCCACGCAATTACTCGCCAGCGCATACTGGTATTTATCGGCAAATCACGGCGGCTGTAAATTGAAAACCGCCGCAGGAGAAAAGTTTTGGGCCGGCGCGATTGGCTTTTGCCAGGGGGAAAGGTTTTTGGTATGTCTGCGGGCGATTGATCCATTGCCCGCGATACCCGCTATGACCACGACCGCTTCGACCCGGGAAGCCGGCGGCGCCACGCGCGCCCAATGGCTGGTGCTGGCCGCGGCCTTTTTGGGCTGGATGTTTGACGGGGTGGAGATGGGAATCTTTCCGTTGGTGGCGCGGCCGGCGCTCCAAAGCATGCTCCCGGTTTCCACGCCGGGACAGGATGCCCTGGTGGGGCTGTGGATGGGGCGTATCACCGCCTTGTTTCTGGTGGGGGCGGCATTCGGGGGGCTGGGGTTTGGCTGGCTGGGAGACCGCGTGGGGCGGGTCCGGGCCATGGTGCTGAGCATTCTGACGTATTCAATTTTTACCGGGCTTTGCTTTTTTGCGCGGGCGCCCTGGGAGTTGGGCGCCTTGCGTTTTATCGCCGCATTTGGCATGGGCGGGGAATGGTCGCTGGGCGTGGCGCTGGTGATGGAGGCCTGGCCGGCGCCGAGGCGCGCGTTGCTGGCGGGGATTATCGGCACGGCGTCCAACGCGGGATATTTGCTCATCGCGCTGGTCGGGCTTTGCTTTCAGGTCACCCGGGAGTCATGGCGCTGGATTATGATCGCCGGGGCGGCGCCCGCGTTTTTGGCGCTGGGGATTCAGTGGGTGGTGCCGGAATCGGAACGTTGGAAGGCGGCGATGCAGCAAGGGGCGGCTCGTCCGCTCCGGGAGATCCTGTCCGCGGGCCTGCTGGGCAAGACCTTGCTGGGGGTCGCCCTGGCGGCGGTGGCGCTGATCGGGACCTGGGGATCGGTGCAGTGGCTGCCGCTCTGGGCGGATCAAATGACCGGCGGGCAGAACCCGGCCGCCAAGGCCGTGGCGCAAATCCTGGTCAGCGCGGGGGCGATCCTGGGATCGCTGGCCGGGGCGCTGGTGGCGGGGCGCCTCGGGCGGCGGCCGGCCTATTTTGTTTTGAGCTTGCTGTCGTTGCTGCTCTGCGGCGGGCTTTTCCGCGGGGTGAATCACTACGGCGCGGTGTTTTGGGTGATGGTGACGCTGGTGGGGGCGGCGACGGCGGCGTTTTACGGCTGGCTGCCGCTCTATCTTCCGGAGTTGTTTCCCACTCGCGCGCGCGCGACCGGCCAGGGCGTTTGCTATAACGCCGGGCGGCTTCTGGCGGCGGCGGGCGCGTTGACGCAGGGGCAATTGGTCGCCGCCTATGGCGGCAGCTACGCCCGGGCGGGAGCGACAATTACGCTCATTTATCTGCTGGGCCTGGGGCTTATTTGGCTGGGGCCGGAGACCCGGGACCAGCCGTTGCCGGAGTAGGCCCGGGATGCTGGCGCAGCGTGGCGGGCGCAAGGCCGGTTTTCCCGAGAGATCGCTTAAGCTTGGACAGCGGCCCGCGACGCGCTACCTTGCCGCGCATGAAATCAAAGGCATACGCACGCGCGGGTGTGGATATAGACCTGGGCAACCGAGTCAAGGCCGATCTGCCGCGGATGCTCCAGGCCACGCACCGTCCCGGAGTGCTGGGCAAGATCGGCGGGTTCGGCGGCCTGTTTGAGTTGGAGGTGCGCAAGTATCGCCAGCCGGTGCTTGTCTCCAGCGTGGACGGCGTCGGCACCAAGCTCAAACTGGCGTTTGCGCTGGACCGCCATGATACGATTGGCCAGGACCTGGTTAATCATTGTGTGAACGACATCGCGGTGGTGGGGGCGGAGCCGCTCTTCTTTCTGGACTACCTGGGCACCGGCCGGCTGGAGCCGCGGGTGTTCCGGGATATTATCAAGGGCTTCGCCAAGGCCTGCGCGGAGAACCGCTGCGCGCTCATCGGCGGGGAGACGGCGCAAATGCCGGGGTTTTATGCGCCGGGGGAATACGACGTAAGCGGCACGATTGTGGGGGTGGTGGAGAAGTCCAGGATACTTGATGGCCGGACGATTCGGCCGGGTGATGCCGTGATCGGCCTGGCTTCCAGCGGTTTGCATACCAATGGTTATTCGCTGGCCCGCAAGATTTTCTTCGAGCGGCTGCGCTTCAAGCCCAGGACCTACGTGCCCGAATTGCGCAATACCATCGGCGACGAATTGCTCAAGGTGCACATGAGCTACGGGCCGCTGATTCAGAAACTATTGAAGACATCTGCCGGGCGGCAGGGAATCCGGGGCCTGGCCCACATCACCGGGGGGGGATTCGTGGACAATATACCCCGAGTGCTGCCCAAAGGCTGCGAGGTTATCATCACGAAGGGAACGTGGGAGATGCCGCCCCTCTTTCAGCTCATTCAAGCGAAGGGCGGCGTGGCGGAGGCGGAGCTGTACCAGGTGTTCAATATGGGCATTGGCATGGTTCTCCTGGTGGCGGCTGACCAGGCCGACCGGACGTTGCGGGCCGTCCATGCACAAAACCATCGCGCCTGGCTTATTGGCCAGGTCGCGAAAGGCAGGGGGCAGGTGCGGGTGGTTTGACCCGCGAACGTTACTCTTTTTTCGGCTGCCCTTTTGCGGCCGGGGCATTGGTGTATTTCTCCATGTCCTCCGGCTTAATGACTTCGATCTTGGCGCCCTTCTTGAGTTCTTCGGCGGAAGGAACGCGAATAATGTCGCTGGTAAGCGGTTGCGGAGGCGGCGGCGGGGCCGGGCTTTCCGTGCCGAGCAGCTCCATCTCGAAGATCAAGGTTGAGCCGGGCTCGATGTTGGGACCCGCGCCACGATCCTCGTATGCCAGGGTCGAGGGCAGATACAGTTCCCATTTCGACCCGGATTTCATCATCTGCAACGCTTCGGTCCAGCCGCGCACGACGCGGTTGACCTGGAACTTGGCCGGCTGGCCGCCATGTTTGGCGGAGCTGTCGAACTCTTTGCCGTTAATGAGCGTGCCTTTGTAATTCACGGTAACGGTGTCATTACTCCGGGGGATGGCGCCCGTGCCTTCGGTGATGACTTTGTATTGCATTTCGGCGGTCGTTCCGTTGGCCAGCGTCACGGTATGCGTCTTGACGCCGGGCTTCTTCTTGTTTTCAGCCAGGAACGCTTCCCCTTCCCGCTTGTTCTTTTCCGCCTGTTGCTTCCGCATTTCTTCCTGCTTATGGCGGGATTCCATTTGATAGGCGCGCCAGGAGTCCTGCGCCTGCTGTTCCGTCAGCTTCAAATCGCGGCCGGCCAGCACATCTTTGATGGCATTTGCCAGGACATCCACGTCCAGGTCCACGCCGCCGCGTTTGATTCCGTTGCCAATGTTCATGCCAATGGCGTAACTCCACTGCTCTATTTGCTCCTTGGGGGAAAGTTTGGGCGCGTCCGTCGTCGCATTCGCCGGGGCCGGCTGGTTATCCGCCGCCACCGTCATGGGTATTACCGCCAACCCGCATCCCAGCGCCAAGGCCAGTCGTAGTCCAGTCTTCATAGTCACTCGATGAATGATTGTTTATTCAGCGTTGTTTCGTTTACACCAATGGGGCCAAATGTCCAGCAGGAATATTCCGGATTCTGCTTTACAGACCGGGGCGCTTTGGCGAGGCTCATCCTCCGCCGCAAGGCCGGGCGTCCAAAGCCGCAGGCGCGGGTTGATGGGGTTTTCGTGGGCAGTCCGTGGTGCGAACTGCCGAAGGCCGGGATGCGGGAAGCTCGGATTGCGAAGCGGAAGTGAATTTTAACAGGTTGCGCGCAAGTGGCCGCCATTCAAGAGTTGAAACAGCGACGCGTGAAGCGCCCTTCGTGGTGCGGGCCGTTGGCTGCCGCCGGGGCACTCTGGCTGGCGGGGTGCGTCGTTTCCGCGCCGGCGCAGGAAGCCGTGCGCATGTCAATGGCCAGTGCGCAGGCCGCGGAGGGGCGGCACCGGGCGGCCACGTCCGAGGGGTACTACAATGTCAAGCTCGGCCCCATGGCTTGGAATTTCGGCGCCGGATTGGGGCTGGAGTATAGCGACAATGTTGGCTACACGCAGTATCGGGGCGAAGCGGACTTCAGTTTGCGCCCGCAAATCAACGCGCGGATGCGCTGGCCGGTTTCGGAGTGGAACAGCATCAACCTGTCGCTGGGGGCGGGCTATGTGGCCTACCTCGAACAAACGCAACTAAACCGGTTCTTCATCTCGGCCGATTCGGATTCCGGGTTGTCGCTGGATATCTATGCCGGCGATTTCTATCTCGAACTGCACGATCGCATTTCGATCACGGAAGATCCCTATCGGGACCCAACCGTGGCAGGCGATGGACGCTATTCCCGATTGCAGAATGCCGCGGGGATAACGACGATCTGGGATTTGAACAAGGTCATCCTGCAACTTAACTACGATCATGTAAACAGCGTCACCTTGTCGGGGCGGCAGGGTTACGGCGATTTGCAATCGGAGGTTGTCTCTTTTTCCGCGGGCTATGCGCCCAAGGCCGGGATTCGCTACGGGGTAGAGGTGGGCGGATCCTGGCAGCAATACGAGGGCGGTAACACCTACGCCGACAATGCCTGGCAATGGAACGTCGGGGGTTTTGGCGAAGCGCAGATCAGCGAGTATATCAGCTTTGCGGGCCATGCCGGCTATACCGTGTACACGCCCCAAACCCACGGAGCCTTGACCCGGGAACGCGAATACAGCACCCCCTACGTGGCTTTGTCTTTCCGGCATCGCGTCAATGCCTACGTGGATTATTCGCTGAGCGGGGGGCGAACGCTTCCCACCTCGCTTACGGGCGGGGCGGTTGATATGTACACGGCCAATTGGAGTGCGAACTGGCGAGTCATCCGCAAGACGAGTCTTTCCACAGGATTCTCTTATTATCATGGTTCGAGTGTGTCTTCCGGCGGCGAAACATTTGATCAGTATGGCCCGCAAATCACGCTGGGCTGGCGTCTGGCCAGGAAGCTGTCCAGCAATCTGAGCTATCGGCTCTACTGGCGCACCTCGGATCAGGCGGGCCGGGATTATTCCGTTAATGTGGTGAGCTTGAACTTCAACTATGCATTTTAGCGATGCTCTTGGGCGCTCGTGAAAGAAGCTGGCATTTATTTCGGAAACTGGTATAAGGGAAAGGCACTAAGAATTTGAAGAGCTACATCGCAAGAGCCTGTATCACGTTTCTGGCCGTAGGGAGTCTGGCTGCCGGGGCCCTGACTTCGTCGGTCGCCAAGGCATCTCCGCCCCGGGCCCCAGAGGTTAGAGACCTGCAGGGGCTGCAGCAGAACTTCCCGGCGTCCGAATCGGTTCCTGCGATGATCATCGCCCAAACAAGCGCGACGGCCAACAGCGGGGGTTCTGTGGTAAGCAACGCCGCCTCCGCTACTCTGCCCATCCTGGCTGGTTATGTCCCGGACGATAAGTACAAGCTTCGGGTCGGAGATAAAGTCAGTTTCCAGATAATTGAGGACCGCGACGCGCCGAGGAGCTTGGTTGTGGCGGATTCCGGTGAGTTGGACGTGCCTTACCTTGGCCGGGTGCTGGTGGCCGACAAGACCTGCAAACAATTGGCCGATGAGCTGAAAGCGCAACTGGAAAAGGAGTATTATTACCGGGCCACCGTGATTATCGCGCTGGATGTCGCGAACAAGCTTTTGGGCCGGATTTATGTGTGGGGCCAGGTGCGCTCCCAGGGGCCGATGGACATTGGCGTCAATGAGAATTTGACTGTGGGCAAGGCTATTTTGCGCGCCGGCGGCTTTGCGGATTTTGCGAACAAGAAAAAGGTGAAACTGGTGCGGGCAGCGGGCGCGGACGGTGCTCCCCGGCTGACGATGGAGTTAAACATGGTGGATATTCTGGAAAAAGGTGCCGCCGAAAAGGACATCGTCCTGCAGCCGGACGATTTCATCATTGTTCCTTCCCGGTTGATCAGTTTTTGAAGCCCCGAGCGCTCGCATGAATGATCAACCTGTCCAAAGATTTCATGACCGGCCCAACACGGCGGCTCGCCTTCATGCCCGGCTGAGCCGTTTCCGGAATCTCCTGCGTGAGAAATGGTGGGTATTGGTTCTGGGCGCAATGGCGGGGGCGATAATCAAGATTGTTCTGCTGTGGAATGCGCCTCCGTCTTACGTCTCGGTCGGGCGGATGATTGTCAGCATGAAGCTGGCCATTCAGCCGGCATCCCTCTATTCGGAGGAATTAAGCAATTTCCTGGGAACCCAGGCCGCCCTGATGCAGTGCGGCGTGGTGGTTAACCGCGCGCATGAGCGGGTGAGCGCGCAGAAGCCCGAGATCGGGCGGCATGCGGTAGCACTCAATGTTTCGGTGTTGCCCAAGACGACGATTTTCGTATTGCAGGCCACGGGTTGCGACCGGGACTACACGCAGGCATTCCTGCAGGCGTGCATGGACGAATACATCGCGCTGAAGAAGGAAATGCGGAGCCAGACTTCCGACACGACGGTGGCCGGCCTGACCGAGCAGGTGATGCGGCTTGAGAAGGATCTACGCCGTGCCGAGGCGGAGATGGTGCAGTTCCAAAGCACTAACAGCATGATGCTGACCCAGGAGCAGGGCAACAGCCCGGCTCATTACCTGACCACGCTGTATCAACGGTTGGTGACGTTAAAGTCAGAATACGCATTGCTGCAAAGGTTGACCTTGGATCAGAACCTGGCACGGCGGCAGGCGGCGGGCGGCACTTTTTCTCTGGGGAATGAGCCGCTGGCGGAAGGAAACGATTCTCTGCCTGATACTAATGCCGTTGCATTAACGGCAGGCGGAACACCTGGCCAGAGTTCAACAGCCGCCGGAGATCGGGGAGACACCGCCTACCTCCAGGCGCAGCAGCAATTATTGCTGTTGCGAGTCGAGCAGCAGGAGCTTGGGCGTTATCTGCGCCCCAATCATCCCAAAATGATCGCCATGCAGGAGGACATCGCCCGCCGGGAAGAATTGCTGAAGATTTTGCGCACGCAAAGCGAGGAACAATTGAAGAACCGCAAGGAACTGCTGGCCGTGGAGATTGAGATACTGGAGAAAGATTTGAAAGCCTGGGATGCCAGGAACCAGGAGTTTCAGCATAAGAATGCGGAATACCAGGCACTGAAGGCCAATGTGCAGAGAATCCGGGCGCTCTACGACCAGTTGCTGGCCACCATGCAGACGCTGGATGTCAACAAAGAAATAAGCCCGGAGAGCGTCGAAACTATCGAGGCGGCGTCGCCAGCCTATGCGGCGCGGCTCGATTTGTGGAAGGGTGCGGTGAACGGCGCCCTGTTGGGGCTGGCGCTGGGCCTTGGGTTGTTGCTGGTGCTGGACCGGCTGGATGATCGCGTGGGCTCATTCACGGAGCTGCAGGACCTGTTTGATGAAAATGTTTTGGGGCAGGTTCCCCGAGAAAAACTGGTTGCTTCCAAGAGGCAGCCCAGCCTGATCTTGCCAGAGGATACACGCCATTCATTCGTCGAAGCGTACCGAAATCTTCGTTCCTCGCTGTTGTATATGACCGAGGCGGGAAACCGCCCCAAAACCATATTGGTAACCAGTTCGGTGCCGAACGATGGCAAATCTATCACCGCAGCAAACCTGGCAATCACCATGGCCAATGCCGGTTCCCGCGTGCTGTTGGTTGACGCCGATTTGCGCAAAGGCACGCTGCACCGGCTTTTTGGCGTTTCGCCCGAGCCGGGCTTGTCGGATGTGCTGGCCAAAGGCACTGCCTGGGAAACGACGGTAAGCGCCACGAAGATTGCTAATTTGCACATTCTTCCCGCGGGCACCTTCACAGCCCGCTCGAGCGAATTGTTTATCAGCGAAGCAACCCAACGGTTCCTGCGGGACGCCGCCAGCCGGTACGACTATGTGATATTCGATACCGTGCCGGTGATGGCGGCGGACGACGTAACCTGCCTGGCGCCGCAGATAGACGGCGTGATTTTCGTGCTCCGGGCAGCTTTTACCTCGGCCCGCGTGGCTCGCGCCTCCCTTGAATCGCTGTATCAACGCCAGGTCCGGTTGCTCGGGCTTGTATTCAATGCAGTCCGCCCAAGTTCCGAGGACTACTATTATTATCGCTATAAGGATTATTATCGGCCGTATCCGTCCGGCGGAACCAAAACCGCGGAATCAGCGCGGACAGGGCAAGCCTGACCCGGGCGCGCTGCGCGGCATGAAACATGAACGGAGGTTCGCCCAGTGACGCCATGGCCCGAGTCCCCTTTAGTAGACCGCATCCACTCGGGATGAGGCCGGTGAGGGCTAAAGCCACGAGGCGCGTTCTTGCCTGCAGGGCATGGGCCGGCCTGTTGACTATGGTGCTGTTGGCGGGGGCTGAAGCCGAAGCGGCAGCCAAGCCCGCCGGCGCCAAGTCGGCGCTGACTTCGCGGACCGCGTTCGACCTGGGAGTCGAGGCTTATGTGTTCGGCTACCCGCTGGTGGCCTTGGATTTGACCCGGCGGCTGATGTGCAACGTGCAGGAACCCGCGGGCCTGCGTGCCCCGATGGGGCAGTTTGCGCGCGTTCGGGCTTTCCCGCCCGCCTCGAATCGCGACGTGACCTTTCCCAATGCCGACACCTTGTATGCGGGCGTTTGGCTGGACGTTGCCCGCGAACCCTGGGTGCTGGAACTTCCGCTGGCGAAGGAGCGCTACACCCAGTTTGCCATGCTCGATGGGTGGAATACGGTGTTTGGAGTCTGCGGCGCGCGGACAACCGGCGACGGGGGGCAGAAATATCTCCTTACCGGCCCCGAGTGGAAGGGCAAGTTGCCAGCTGGGATGAAGGCATACCGCTCGCCCACCAGCATCGTCTGGGTGCTGGGGCGCATTCACTGCACGGGCACGCCGGAGGACTACCGGACGGTGTATGCGCTGCAAGACCAATGCCGGGCCGTCCCGCTCAGTTCGCATGGCCAGCCTTATACCCCGCCCCTGGGCCAGATTGATCCCCGCCTCGACGTGCTGAAGACCGTGAACGAACAAATCAGCCTCCTGAGCGTCGGCGCCTACTTTAACCAGCTTGCCTTGCTGATGAAGGAAAATCCGCCCACCCGCGGCGATGTTCCCATGATTAAGAAGATGGCGCGCCTGGGCATCGTGCCTGGGCAAGCGTTCGATCTCGGCAGCCTCGGCCCGGATGTGGCCCAGGCTCTCCAACACGTCCCCCAGTCGGCCCTGGCCCAGATCATGGGCTGGTTTAAGGAAGGAGCCCGGAGCGGCGATTGGGTCAGTCAGGACGGTTGGACGTGGACGCTGAAGACCGGCGCCTATGGCACTGACTACACTCAGCGGGCGCTGGTGGCGGCAACCGGCCTTGGCGCCAACGGCCCCGAGGATATGGTTCAGGCGGCCTCGACCGTGGATGGCGCCGGCCAGCCTTACAGCGGGAATTTCCGCTACACAATGCACTTTGCCCCGGGGCAGGCCCCGAGCGCCAATGGCTTTTGGTCGCTGACGCTGTATGACAGCGAGGGCTTCCTGGTCAGCAATCCGCTCGGCCGCCATACCCTCAGTTCGCGCGATTCATTCAGCTTTAATCCCGACAACTCGCTGGATTTCTACATCCAAAAACATCCTCCCGGCGCGGACCGGGAAGCCAACTGGTTGCCGGCTCCGGAAGGCCGGTTCATGCTCATGCTGCGGTTCTATTGGCCGAAGGAGTCGCTGCTCAAGCGCGCCTGGAAAATCCCGCCAGTCAAGCGGGCGGATTAGCCCGAAAACTTCACTAAAAAAAGTCGCAACGGAGGTCTCGCCCCAATATCTATTGGGTAATGATCAACGAGAACCACACCGCTGCGACTGGGACAGTTTGTAACTCTGAAGTCTTCACTTTTCCAGCCGTAAAAAAGTGTGCCGTCCAGGCCAGTTTCACCGGCGGGGAGGTGAGCAGCGATGGCGGCATCGCACTCTTGCGCCAGACCGACCGGCGGATTGGCCTGACGCGTGCGCTGGCCCAAGTGCTGCCCGATCCACGTGATCCCGGCCGGATCAAGCATCCGCTGCTTTCGCTGATTCGCCAGCGCCTCTACGGATTGGCCGCCGGTTACGAAGACCTCAATGATCACGACACCTTGCGCCACGATCTGGCTTGGCAAACCGCCGTGGAACGTGACCACGCATTGGCCTCCAGTCCCACGTTGTGCCGGCTGGAAAACCGGGCGAACCGGCAGGTCGCCTGGGCGGTGCATGCGGGGTTGATCAACCAGTTTATCGCTTCGTTTCCTCAAACGCCCGCCGAGTTGATTCTGGATTTCGACACGACCGACGACCGGGTGCATGGCCGGCAGGCTGGCGCGTTCTTTCACGGTTACTACGGGGATTATTGTTTCCTGCCGCTTTAGGTGTTTTGCGGGGAGCAATTGCTGGTGTCGTATTTGCGCCCGGGCAACGTGGGCGCGGCCCATCACGCCTGGGCGGTGTTGAAGCTGTTGGTTCAACGCCTCCGCCAAGTCTGGCCGCGGGTGAAGATCATTGTTCGGGGGGAATGCGGGGTTCTGCCGCTGGCGTAGGTTGCGGTGGTGCGAACAAAACAAGGTTCATTACCTCATCGGGCTGGTCAAAAACGCGCGGCTGCAGGCACTGGCCCAACCGCTCATCGAGCAAGCGGAACAGGCGTTCCTGCAAACGCAGGAGAAGCAACGACACTTGGGCGAAGTCAATTATGCCGCGACACCTGGGACAAGGAGCGGCGGGTGTTGGTCAAGGCCGAGCACACTGCCCGGGGGAGCTATCCGCGTTTTGTGGTGACCAATCTTGAAGGGGCAGCGCAGACCCTCTATGACGAGGGGTATTGCGCACGGGGTGAGATGGAAAACCGGATCAAAGAACCGCCATTGGGATTGTTTGCCGACCGGACCCGTTGCGGCGGCTGGTGGGCCAATCAGTTCCGGCTGCTCTTGAGCCGTTGCGGCTACGTGCTGCTGGAGCGGTTGCGGGCACTGGGCTTGGCGGGGACGGAACTGGCGCGGGCGCAAGCGGGCACGATTCGCTTGAAACTCTTGAAGATTGGCGCGGTGGTGCTGCGCAACACCCGGCGGGTGAAACTGCTGCTCTCCAGCGCCTATCCGTATCAGAAAATCTTCGGCCAGGTGTTCCGCGCCTTGGGCAGCGGCTGAACCTTCGGGAGTGCTGTCCCCGGCACGCTGACCAACCGCGGGGGTAAGGGGGACTGTGCCCCTGCCTGGAAATAATCAGCATTTTGAGGGCTTCCGCCCCATCCCTTTTCCATTTTGCCCCTCAAATCCGCCGCGCCCTACGCTGATGAAATATTCGGGCTAGGCCAAGAGGCACGCAGCGACTCGGAACGGATCGGGGCAATAGCCTCAGCTTTGAAGACTATCCCACGTCAGGATGCAACAAACTGGTTTGCCCATTGCGGCACAGTTTTATTAATGTACTCTAATTAGCTTGAGCCGGAGGGATTCGGGATGGTCGGCCGGGAGTCGAGTTTCCCCTTGCCCCCCAAAGCCCGCTCGCAGGTGGTTAGCGGCGCGTTTTGCTTGAGAGCGGAGCGGGGAGGCGGGCGCGGAGTTTATCGCGGTAGAGGCCGATTTGGTCGAGCGGAAGAGGCTGGAAGCCGAGGTCCCGGGCGGGGGAATTGCGGCGCAAGGCGAAGTCCCGGGCCTGGGGCGGGTTGCCGGGCGGGCGGCGGAAGGCGGCGGCGGCATTGGTGAGATTGTTCTCCAATTGGATCATCTCGGGCGAGGCGTGCCAGTAGGCATGGAGCCATTTGCCGACGCAGACGTTGCGGGCCACGACGTTATGCTCGGGCGGCACGCCCTGGAAGTTGGGGCCGGTAAGGGCGGGACCGCCGGGCGGGCCGTAGTAGGAATCGAGCGTCCGCAGGGCGGGATACCGCTCGCGGTAAAGGGAGAGCGGGACTTCGGTCAGGCGATGGCGCATCGTGTTGTCCACCATGTTGCGCCAGACCGGGGAGGCATCCAGGCCGCGGCCGTCCAGTTCGACGGCGTAGTTGCAATCCACGAAGATATTGTTGAGGACCTGGTGGTCACGGCCGCCGCCCAGGAAAACGGCGCGCCGGACCCGGTAGAAGATATTGCCGACGATCCCGGCGCCGCTGGCGCAGTCGTCCATATAAACGCCCATCGAGCCCATGCCGACGCCGCCGGTGTCATGGATGAAGTTGTGGCGGATGCGATTGCCGCGGCTGGTATAATCCCGCCCGGTGTAGATGGCGCCGACATCGCCCGTTTCCAGGGCGATATGATGAATCTCGTTGAACTCGAGACAGTGGTCGTTGCCGTTGAAAAGGAGGGCGCAATGGGGATGATCGTGGATGAGGTTGTAGGCGGCGCGCTGGTCGACGCCGCTGATGAGAACCGCGGGGACGTAGCACTTGGACCACCGGCCCTGGCGCGCAAAATGGCAGTTCTCGACGAAATGGCCGCCGGGGCGAAGAGTCTGCCGGTCGCCGCCGTCGAGCATCACCCCGCCATCGCCGGTGTCGAAGAGGTCGCATGACTGAACCCCATGTCCGGCGCCGCCGGCAATCGTGACGCCATAGTTTCCAATGTTACGGATGAGGCAGCCGGCGATGCGGTTGCTGGTGCCGCCCCGTATTTCCACCGCGTTGCCGCGGGTGGCTTCGAGGGTCAGGCCGCGAAAGGTGACGTGCGAGGCGTCCGTCAGCCTGAGCAGTGGCTCGGCGAGGACCGAGAGCAGGATTTCCGGGGCGGCGGGCGAATCGGAAGGCCTGAGTTTTGCGCCTGGAGCCCGGCGCGCTTCCACGCCCGGGAGGGGCAGGGGAGCGGGCGGCCAGAAATAGAGCCGGCCAGTGCCGTGGTCCAGGAACCATTCTCCCGGCTGATCGAGTTCCTCCAGCACGTTGAGGAAATAGAACCGCTGGCCTTTGCGGAAGCTGTAAAGGCCGTACGGCGCGGCCGTCCGGATGAGGCGGCGATCGCGGTCAATCGCGGCAACCCGCTCGTAGGAGTTGGCCCAGTCCCACGCCCAGTAGCCATGCACCCAGAGGCCGCTGAGATCCGCCCAGCGGCGGGGCCGGTCGCCGGTATAGGTGAACCCGTCCTCCAGCCGTCCCACTTCGCGGCCCCATTCGTTTTTGATCGCGCCGGATTCGGGGTAGCCGGCCAGGTGTTTCCAATGGCCTTCGTTGGGCCAGCGGGCCAGGGTCATGGGGCGGCCGCCGTAAAACAGCTCGCCGTGCGCGGGGGCCAATGGCCGGCTGAATCCCCGGGACTGCATCTGGCCGAAGTCTGTGATGCCCAGGGCCCGGAGATCGGCCTGCACGACGTTGGTGCGAGCATTGGGGGACAGGCGGGAAAGGATGGCGGGGTCGGTGACCGGCGCAAATCCGGACAGCTTGCGCCCGCCCATCAACCGGACGGCCTGGCCTTTGCGGGCGCGCCAGGTGACCGGAGCCCGGGCCGTGCCGGAGTCGGCGGCGGAGAGTTCCAGCGCGTTAGTGCGGAGGTAATCGCCGCCTCCAAGCCAGATGGTGAAAGGGCCGCCGCCGGAACTGCGGTCTTGCCGCAAACGGCGGACTTCGTCGCGGGCGCGTTCCAGCGTGGCGAAGGGCCGGGCTCGCGTGCCGGGATTGGAGTCCCGGCCAGTCCCCGGCGAGACGTAGAGATCGGCCGCCAGGGCGGGCAGGGACAGGATCAACCCCGCACGGAGCACCGCCCCGCGCAGCCCGCCCAGCCAGACGGCGATCACAACTGCTTCATCGCGTTATCCATGGCGGCGAAGAGCTGGTTCATGGTCGCTTCCGTCTCATCGCCCATGTTCGAGACGCGGAAGGTGGTGCCCTTAATTTTGCCGTAGCCGCCGTTGATGAGGAAGCCCTGGTCCTTGACCAGTTTCACCAGCTTCTCCGCATCCACCACCCGCCCGCCGGGGCGCGCGCCGTTGTTGACGCAGGTCAGCGTAACCGACTCGAAGCCCGGGTCGGGGAAGAGCGTGAATCCGTGCCGGGCCGCCCAGTCGCGGGTGAGCTGGTTGGTGCGGCGATGCCGCGCATAACGCGCCTCCAACCCCTCGGCAAAGATGTCCTGCAGCTTGGATTCCAGCGCGTAAATGTGGCTGATGCTCGGCGTGCTGGGGGTCATATTCTGCGCGGCGTTCTTCTGGAACTCCACGAAATCAAAGTAGTAGCCGCGGTCTTTGACCGTAGCCGCCTTGGCCAGCGCCGCCGGAGAACACACAAAAAGCGCCAGCCCCGGCGGCATCGCCAGAGCCTTTTGCGTGCCTGCCAGCAGCACGTCAATGCCCAGTTCGTCGAACTTGAGCGGCACCGCGGTCATCGAGCTGACCGAGTCCACGATGAACATCACGTCCGGATACTTCTGCTTGAGCGCGGCGATTTCCGCGAGGGGGCTCATCACGCCCGTTGAGGTCTCGTTGTGAATGACCGTCAGGGCGTCAAACTGGCCGGTCGCCAGCTTGCGGTCCACCTCCGCGGCGCGAATGGGCGACCCCCAGGGCACCTGCAACCCCTCGGCGTCCTTGCCGCAACGCCTGGAGACATCCAGCCATTTATCCGAAAAAGCGCCGCACATGCAGTTGAGCACCTTGCGGGAGACCAGGTTGCGAATGGCGCCTTCCATCACGCCCCAGGCGGAGGAGGTGCTCAGATAGACCAATTGCCGGGTGTAGAGCAATTGCTGGAGTTGCGGTTGAATCCTCGCGTAGAGGTCTTTGAAGCCTTGCCCGCGATGACCAATCATCGGCTGGCAGAAAGCGCGGTAGGTCTTTTCGCTGATCTCTACCGGCCCGGGAATATGCAGTTTTACATGACCCATAAAGTGGGGGACATATTTCACAACGCCCGGTAGAAAAGCAAGGGATTTCGCGCCGTCACGGGAGCCTCGGCCGGGCGGGAAAGGGGAGCCAAAGCGGCCTTCGCCAGGGCCCGGGCGGGAACGCCGCGCCCGCTAAAACCGGGATGCGCCCTCCCGCCGCCCCCGGCCGCGGCTTCCGCGCCGGGGCGGGCTACTGCGCGCCGACCCCCTGGCGCAGGGCATAAAGGCGGTCCATGGTGGCCACGTAAAGTGCGCCATTGGCCGCGGTGGCGGTGGCGCTGATGGGACGCTCCAGGGCCACGGTGGCCAGCACCTTCTTATCCCGCTCCGCGGCGAAGACGTAGAAACTGCCGCCGCGGGTTCCCAGATAGACTTTGCCATCCGCGACCAGGGGCGAGGCCCAGGCTTCGCCTTTGAGCTCGTGCGTCCAGCAGGGCTGGCCGGTCTGCGCATCCACGCAATGGAACATGCGCCCGCAATCAGCAATAAAGACCAGGCCGCGCCAAATGGCCGGGGTGGCCAGGACGTGCTTTTGGAGCGGATAGGACCAGGCCAGCGCATGGGGAGTGATGTCGCCGGTGCCCGTGGCCTCGAAGCATTTGAGCCAGGCTTCGTGCTTGCCCCACCAGAGATCGCCGCCGCCAGCCAGGTAAAGGCGGTTGTGATGAAAAACGGGCATGCCATAGAAGGTGCTCGGGCTTTCGCGCCGGTTGCTGACGTAGAGGTGAATATTGGTTTTGGGGGCCGCGGGGTCGAAGTCGAAGCGCCAGACTTGCTGGAGAAAAGCAGGCGAACGGGACGCCGCCGCGCCGGTCGGCGAGCCCGAAGGACTGGCAGGCGCGGTGCGGGTTTTGCGGTTTTCCGGCCCCCGGTTCGGCAGCGTTTCGAAGGCATACACAATGCCGTTGCCGGCGGCGAAGAACAGGCGAGGCTGGCCGTTGATGGCCGCCAGCGCGGGCCCGGCCCAGGTGGCGTGGAAGATGTTGGGGGCGATACCCTCGTTTTCGCGCGCCACCAGGCGGCCAGTGCGCTTGTCCAGCACGACCAGGCTCGGGGCGTCCGGCGTCCGGATACGCCGGTGGGTGTTGTCCACGCCCGTGCCGGTGTTGAGATATAGATAATCGCCGTTGATGAGAATCGGGCTGTGAGCGCCGTCGTGAGACCAAATCCCGGCGCCCGCCGTCAAATCGAACTGCCAGAGAATGCGCGGCGCGGGCAGGTTGGCTGTTTCGGTTTTGGCCGCGCCGCCTTCCGCCTTTTCCGGAATCGGCGGCGGTTCGAGGCAGATGACTTCGCCACGGTTGTTGACGAAATACACGCGCCCATCTTCGACCGTGACGGGCGATGCGATGCCGCTGCGGGGCCAATCAAAGTAAATATCCTCGTCGCGCTTCAGGAAAACCATCTGCCAGAGGAAACGCCCGGTGCGTTCGTCGAAGCACATCAGGATGCCCCGGTCGCCTTGTTGGGCCGGGTCTCGCGGGTGGCCGTTGTTGGTGCCGATATAAACGCGCCCCCCGGCAACGATGGGGGTGGCGTGGGTTTCGGTGCCCAGTTCCGCCGACCATTGGACGTTGCGGCCGGTCCGCGGATCGAACGTATCCGGCAGGCCGCGCTCTTCTGATACCATGTTCCGCGTCCAAGCCTGCCCCCATTGTGGCTGATCGCCGCCCCAAGCCGGCGCTCCCAGGATTGCCAGCGCCAGGCCGGCAAGCAACAGCAGCCGGGGCGCGCCAGCGCCGGGCGTTGGGCGCCCGCACCGCTCGCCTGCCGAAGGCCGGGAGAATAAGGGAAGCATCGGGCGCAGCATGGGGACCACGGGTTAGCGGGCGGTCAAAGCCCGCTCCAGCCGCCGCCAAAGGTCTTCCGGATCCTCCAATCCGACTGAAAGACGGATGAGGCTGCGGGGAACGCCGCACGATTCAGCCCACTCCAATTCCGTGTAGTGAGCCAGCAACATGAACGGGCACGCCAGCGTGAAGACCGTGCCCAGGCTGGGGCCCTTGCAGAATTCGAGCCGGTCGTAAATGCCGGGCGACCTCGTCTCGCCCTCTTTGGGCAGGAACGTAATCAGGGCGCCCCAGCCGCCCTCCGGACGGCGCACCGCCTCGTAGGCCTCGGCGAACTCCCACTTGGGATACCAGACCCGTTCGACAGCCGGGTGCCGGCGCAGGCGCTCGGCCAGCCACAGGCCGTTCTGGTTATGCCGCTTCATGCGCTCCGGGAAACTCCGCGTCTGGGCCGCCAGCACGACCGCATCCTCGCCCCACAGCAACTCCTCGTGCCGGGCGCTGATAATGGGTTTCAATTCGGCGTACAGCGGCGAGCGGGGGTTGCAGATGAGCGCGCCGCCCATCGCGTTGCCGGTGCCGACCATGAACTTGGTCAGGCTGGTGGCGATCAGGTCGGCGCAGCCGCTCAAGTCTATATTCGCCGGGGTGGCGACCACATCATCCACCACCAGCGGCACGCGTTGCGCGCGGAGCAGGGGATGCAGACGGCGCACATCGGCCGACCCCAGCAACGGGTTCCCGGGGATTTCGGAGAAGCACGCCGCCAGGGGCTGCCGGCTCAGCAAGTCGCGCAGCTCCTGCTCGATGCTTCCCAGGCGATGCAGCAGGATGCCGCCGTGGCCGAGCTTCTGTTGCAGCTTTAAAGTGTCCACATACGGAAATCCCAACTGGGCCGTGGGCCGCCCGGGCGTCCGCTGCCGGACCGCCTGAAGCGCGGCGAACTGCGCGGCCATGCCGGTCGGCGCCAGAAATACATCGTCCTCGGCGCAATCGTAGAATCCGGCCAGTTGACGCCGCAAGGCGGGGAGCGCCGCCAGTTCTTCGGGGCGAGCCGCGCGTCCGGCCAGGTGCGCCGCGGCCTGGCGGGAGGAGACGATCAGCCCCGTATGCTGCCAGAACGCGCGCAGGGCGGCGCTGCCCGCGTCGCTGGTCACCACGCCGGAAAGACCGCGCCCGGTCAGGACTTTGGCCTGCTGGCCGCTGGTGCGCTCGATGAACTCCGCGCAAAGCCCGGCCGCGCGGGGCGAGGGAAAAGGCAGGCATGGCCGCCCATCCCCAAGCTGGCGCGCCAGTTCCCGCACTTCCGCGTGGATAAAGAAGCGCGGATAACCGCCGGCCAGCGCGTTGACCACCTCGGGCTTCTTTTCTTCGTAGCCCACCACGTCCTCCCAGCGCGGGAGAGCCACTGAAACCGCGTGGGGCAGGGCCGGGATCGGCTGGCCCAGTTCCTCCCCCCGCCAGACCGGGTCTTTCGATACGTCGCGTGCAGACATAAGTCTTTTGGTCAGGAACCTAAGCCGCTTCGCGCCGCAAGGCGAATTCTAATTAAGCCGCACGCCTTCCAGCGCCGCGGTTCCGGCGTGACAACCCCGCGCCCGCCGGTGTAGGCTTTGCCCATCAGATGAATCGCACCGTCAGTCAATGAAAGCGCGCCTGGCAGCTCTCGCTCTTCCGTTAACCATGTTGACTGCTCCCGTCCAAGCACAAAACCCCATGTCCACCCCTGACCTCGTCATCCTCAACGCCGCCGTCCACACCATGGACGCCGCCCGCCCCACCGCCGACGCCGTGGCCATCCGCGGCTCCCGCATCGCCGCCCTGGGCACGACCGATGAAATCCGCGCCCTCGCCGGCCCCCGAACCCGCGTCATTGACGCCGGCGGCAAACTGGTGCTGCCCGGCTTCAACGATTCGCACACCCACTTCCTCATGGGCGGGTTTTCGCTTGCCAGCATTGACCTGCGCGAGGCCGCCTCCCCGGAGGAACTGACCCGGCGCGTGCGGGAATACGTCCGGAACGTCCCGAAAGGGCAGTGGATTCTGGGGGGCAACTGGGATCATGAGAAATGGCCCGGCGCGCCGCTGCCCACCCGCCAGATGATTGACGCCGCCACCCCCGATCATCCGGTGCTGCTCCGCCGCCTCGATGGCCACATGGCGCTGGCCAACAGCGTCGCCCTCCAGCGGGCGGGCATCACCCGCGAAACCCCCGACCCGCCCGGCGGCCTGATCGTCCGCGACCCCGGGAGCGGCGAGCCCACCGGCATCCTCAAGGACAGCGCCGCGGACGGCCTGGAGCGCCTGGTGCCGGAAAAGACTTTTGCGGAAAAGCACGCCGCCGCCCGGGCCGCCACCGAATTCGCCGCGCGCATGGGCGTGACCAGCCTGGCGGATTTGTCGGCGGATGCGGATGTGGGCCTCTATCAATACATGCGGGAGCGCGGCGAGCTCAAAACGCGCATTTATGCCGTCCGCTCGATTGTCTCATGGGAGGTCCTGGCCCAAACGGGCGTGCGCGCGGTGTTCGGCAACGACTGGCTGCGCATCGGCGGCCTCAAGGGGTTTGCCGACGGCAGCCTGGGTTCCACCACGGCGCTCTTCTTCGAGCCGTACCGGGACGCGCCGGACACCCGCGGCCTGTTCTTCGAGCAGATGCTGCCCGAGGGCATCATGCTCCAGCGCGTCGCGGCCGCGGACAAGCTCGGCCTGCAGGTGATGATCCACGCCATCGGCGACCGGGCCAACGCGTGCATCCTCGATCTCTACCGCGAGGTCGCCGAGCAAAACGGCCCCCGCGACCGCCGCTTCCGCATCGAACACGCCCAGCATCTGCGCGCCGCCGACATCCCCCGCTTCGGCCGCCAGAAGGTCATCGCCTCGATGCAGCCCTACCACGCCGCCGATGACGGGCGCTGGTGCGAGAAGCGCATCGGCACCGAACGCTCCCGGGGCACCTATGCCTTCCGCGCGCTGCTCGACTCCGGGGCGGTGCTGGCCTTTGGCACGGACTGGACCGTCGCCCCGCTCAACCCGATGCTCGGCCTCAAGGCGGCGGTCACGCGCCAGACCCTGGACGGCAAGCATCCCGACGGCTGGTTTCCCGATCAGAAAATCACGCTGGACGAGGCCATCCGCGCCTACACCGTCGGCTCGGCCTACGCCGAGTTTGCCGAGCACGCCAAAGGCGCGCTCAGCCCCGGCAAACTCGCCGACCTCGTCATGCTCGACCGCGACCTCTACCGGATCAACCCGGCGGACATTGACCAGGCGCGCGTCCTCCTCACGGTCGTGGACGGCCGGGTGGTCTGGGAAGCGAAGTAAATGCCCCCCTCGACCATGCGGGCGGTCGTGTACCGCGGGCCGAACACGCTGCGGCTCGAAACCGTGCCCGTGCCGCGCATCGGCCCCGGTGAATTGCTCGTCCGCGTGGCCGCGTGCGGTGTTTGCCCCACCGACATCAAGAAAATCCAATACGGCCTCCTGCCGCCGCCGCGCATCTTCGGCCACGAAACCGCCGGCACCGTTGTCCGCGCCGGCGCGCGCGTCCGGGGCTTTCGGGCGGGCGAGCGGGTGGCGCTGCATCATCATGTGCCCTGCCTCCAATGCCACGCCTGCCGCCACCGCGCCTTTGCCCAATGCGCGCAATACCAGCGCACGGGCATTACCGCCGGCTTCGCGCCCGCCGGCGGCGGCTATGCCGAATACGTGCGCGTGATGCCGTTCGTCCTGCCCGGCGTGGTCCGCATCCCGGCGCGCAACTCGTTTATCGAGGGCGCCCTGCTGGAGCCGGTCAATACCGTCCTGAAAGCCATCCGGCGCCTCGCGCTGCTGCGGGGTGATTCCGTGCTGGTGGCGGGGCAGGGGCCGATCGGGCTCATCTTCACCCGCCTGCTGGCGCTGGCGGGAATGCGCGTCATCGCCACCGACCTGCTGCCGGCCCGGCTGAAACTGGCCCGCGAGTTCGGGGCCGCCGCGGTGCACTGCCCCGCCGGCCCGGCTCCGAGCCCGGCGCGCCGCTCCGCGCCCCGCGCCCCGCGCCCCGCCGCGCCCAACCTCGCCACCCTCATCCCGCGGTTCACCCGGGGACGAGGCCTGGATGCCGCGGTGATTACGGTGCCCGCGGACGACGTGGTGGGCGAGGCCCAGGCGCTGGTTCGCGGCGGCGGCCAGGTGCTGCTTTTCGCGCATACCCGCCGCGGCACGGCAACGCCGCTCGATCTGGCCACCGTGTGTGTGGATGAGAAAGATCTGATTGGCAGCTACTCCGCCGACTTCCAGTTGCAGGCGGAAACGGCCCGGATGGTTTTCTCGCGCCAACTGGATGTCCGCCGCCTCGTCACCCACCAGTTTCCCCTCGCCCAAACCGCCCGGGCCGTCGAGCTGGCCACCCATCCCACCCCCGATTCCCTCAAAGTGGTGGTGACCCCCGGCGCGCCGGAGGGTTGATCCCCGGCCCGCCGCCCGCCGCGCGGGTAAAATTGGCATTGCCTCCGCGCGCGCGGCGGACTAGAAATGCCGGCATGATCGCAGACGTTTCACGCAGATGCTTCCTCAAGTCCACCGCCGCGGGCGTGGTGTCGGCGGGCGCCCTGGCCGCCCTGGCTGAACGGCTGGCCGCCATGAGCCCCGCGCCCGCGCTGGGGCCGAAATCCAAAGTGCGCATTGGCAAGATCTATCTGGGCCACGAACGCCCCGGCTGGCCGAGCTGGCAGGTGGACCTCCAGGCCGACGTGCAACGCTTCGAGGCGCAACTCGCCCGGCTGCGGGCGGGCCTGGCGGACGTGGAATTCGTGGAGGGCGGCGTGGCGTCCAACGCGGCGCAGGTGGCGGCGGCGAAGGAAAAGTTCCAGAACGTAAGCGGCATCCTCGCCATTCACCTGACGCTGGGAGTCGGCGGGCAGATTCAAAGCCTGCTCGAACTGGGCCTCCCGGTCATGCTGTTTTCGCTGCCCTACAGCGGCCACGAATGGCACACCATCGCGAGCTGGCAGCGGCAGGGCAAACGGATAGAAGCGTTGACCACCAGCCGCTACGAGGACGTGCTGGCCGCCATCCGCCCCTTCCGGGCCATCCACCGGCTCAAGGAGGCGCGCGTCCTGAATGTGAGCACCGGGCCGGCCGACGCCGCGTATTGCCAGGCCCTCAAGGAGAAGTTCGGCACCGAGATCCGCTCGCTGCTGCTGCCGGACCTGCAGCGGGCCTGCGCCGCCGCCGACCGCGGCGAAGCGATGGCCGACATGCGCCGCTGGATCAAGGAAGCCCGGAAGATCGTCGAGCCGACCCGGGAGGACATCCTCAAATCCTCGGTGATGTATATCGCGATGCGCGACCTGCTGGCGCAGCACGGCGCCGTGGCGATCACCATGAATTGCCTGGGCATGGGCCTGATTGACCGCGGCCTGGGCTATCCCTGCCTCGGGTTTGCCCGCTTCAACGACATGGGACTGGGCGGCGTCTGCGAGGCGGACCTCAAGTCCACCATGACGCACCTCATCTTCTCCTACCTCGTCGGCAAACCGGGCTTTGTCACCGACCCGGTGCTGGACGAAGCCAGCAGCACCATCATCCACGCCCATTGTGTGGCGGCCACGCAAATGCTGGGCCCCGGCACCCCGGCCTCGCCTTACCAGCTCCGCTGCCACCTGGAAGACGGCCGCGGCGTGTCGCTCATGGTGAAGCTGCCCATCAAACGGAAAGTCACCATGGCGCGCCTCCTGGGCACCGACAAGATGCTCTTTTCCACCGGCGACGCGGTGGACAGCCCGTTCGTGGAACGCGGCTGCCGCACCAAACTGACGGTCAAGGTGGAGAACATCGAGAAGTTCCTGGAGAACTGGTCGTCCGGACTGCACCGGGTGATCTTCTACGGCGACCACCGCCGGGATGTCCAGCGCTACTGCCGCTTTGCGCAAATCCGCCTCATCCGCGAAGGAACGGACGACCCGCAGAAGGTGGACGGGCTGGACTGGATCCCGCACGTGCACGCCTGAGCCCGCGGCGCGCCGGGCCGGGAACCGGCGGCGGCCGGCGCCGCCGCCGCAACGGCGCGGGGGGAAGCCCTACCTGGGGCTGGGCCCCGGATCGCACTCGACCGCGATGGAGTAATCCCACTGGTCGAAGTAAAGATTGCGGCCATCCACCTCGATCTCGCCGCGTTGAAAATCAGCCGGCTCGGAGCGCAGGGAGGACTTCGGGGGAACCAGTTCGCGCCCCCAGTCCAGGTTGAAGATCGTGCGATAGCTGTCCTGGTGTCCGCAGTAGAAATCGGCAATCCGCGGGTCGGACGACGGCTGCACGCCGTACGAGACATCCACCGGCAGCCAGCCCCAGGGCGCCACGTAGATTTCGGCCCAATCATGCATGCCCCAGGTGGGGGTGGGCTTGATTTCCAGGCCGCTTTGCCAGCGGGCCGGAATGCCGGCCAGGCGGCACAGGGTGACGAACACCGTCGCCTGCACGCCGCAATCACCCCGCCCGGCGGCGAACCCCTTTCGCGCGAAGGACGGGATCGTGCCATATTCATCTTCCGCGTTCCATTTGATGTGGGTGCTGACCCAGCGGAAAATCCTGAGCGCCCGGGTCAGCGGGTTGGTTTCGCCGCGCACGATTGCGGCGGCCTGCCGGCGCAGTTCCGGGGTGAACGCAATATGCGGCAGCCGCTCCTCCAGGTAGGCGCGGCCCCAATCCGCCGGCAGCGGCTGCGCTTTCGCCGCCTCCAACCGCGGATAGTAGGCATAACAGGTGTAGGCGAAGACCTCCTCGAACTTCAGCGGCTGCCCCGGGTCGGTCACCCGCTGCTCCATGTAGATCGTGCGCTGCGGCGCGCCGCCGACTTGCTTTCCGTCAATGGCGTTGGGCGCGATCACCCGGGGCTCCGGCGTGGCGCGGATGAGCCGCACCTCGCGCTGCTGGCGGTATTCCTGCGGGTAAGGCAGCCACACGCGCACCAGCGAGCCGGTTTTGACGCCCGGCAGGTTGGGCTGCATGGTCAGGGTAAACGTGATGCGATGGCGCACAGGGTGCACCTCGGCCTGGCCGGTGCGCTCGGCTTCCGCGACGATGGCCTGGAGATGGTCGGTGAGCTTCCATTGCGGCTCCGCGGGCGCCCGGCCGGCCCGGGCGCGGCGCTCCCGGGCTTCCGCGCAGAACAGAAAGATGTTCTGCGGCTCGCGCCGGAAGTAAAGTTTCCGGCCGTCAATGACCCGGTAGCGGGCGCCGCTGTCCCGCGCCCAGCGCTCGACCTCCTCGGCCGTGGCGTCCGGCACCGATCTCCTGACCTTGGCCAGCAGGCCGGGGGCGTCGAGCGAGTATTCAATGCGGGTGCGCCGGAGGATCTCCCGCGCCTCCGTGCGCGCGCGCAACGTTGCGGCATCGCCCGGGCGATCGGCCTTCTCCAGCAGCGCCTCGGCCTTTTGAAACTGCCCGGCGTTCATCAGGGCCAGGGCGTTGCGCACCACCCGGTCCCGGGAAACGAACGCCACGGAGGCGGCGGGCGGTTCGTCCGCCCGGGCGGCGGGCCCCCCTTCCGGGGTTAATAGCATCAGGGCGGCGCTCAGAAGGAGGAGGGTTCTCATACGCGGGCAAGGGTTGCTTATGCAGGTTTGATCCGACATCCACGCCAATATGCGCCGCTCCGGCCCGCAATCAAGCTAATAAACCGCGATTTCCGCGGCGCAAACTCGACCTGGCCGCCGCCTTGGGGTATATACCCACCCAGGCCCGATGCTTATGGAACCGAACCGAGTCTTTTGGGGAATGTTGTCCCGGCGCCAGTGCCTGGTGCCGACGCGGCGCGGCTGGCTCCTGCTGGCTTTGGGCGTGGGCGTCCTGGTCTTCGCGGTGCTCCGCGGCGCCTACCCCTTTCTGGCGCTCAACGCCCCCGCGCCGGGCGGCATCCTGGTCGTCGAAGGCTGGGTGCCGGATTACGCGCTCGCCGCCGCCGGCGCCGAGTTCCGGCGGCATCACTATGCCAAACTGCTGGTCACCGGCATCCCGCTGGAACAAGGCGCGCCTTTGTCCGAATATAAAAACTACGCCCACCTCGGCGCGGCCACGCTGATCCAGCTCGGCTTGAGCACCAACGACATCCAGGCCGTGCCCGCCCCGCTGACGCGCCGGGATCGAACCTACGCCACGGCGCTCAGCTTGAAAGCCTGGCTGCGCGAACAGCAAGTCCCGCCGACGAAGGTGAACCTGGTCACCACCGGTCCCCATGCGCGCCGCTCGCGGCTGCTGTTTGAAAAGGCGTTGGGGCGCGATTTCACCGTCGGCGTGCTGTCCGTCCCGGGCCGGGACTTTGACGCGCAACACTGGTGGCGTTCCAGCCAGGGGGTGCGCGTCGTCACCGGCGAAATGATCGCCTACTGCTACGTCCGCTTCTTCTTTCGCCCGAACGAATAGTCCAGAGAAGACTTCCGGCCGCCAAAGGCACGCCCGCGCCGGAATCAATGGGATAGGCGCCAGCGCTCCAGCCGCCGCCACAAGGCACACTCCGGCCGCCGCCCCGGAAAGCCCGGGGACGATCGCTCAATATTTCCCCGATTCGACCTCCCTTAAGCACGCCCTCCCGCCATTCCCAATCGCCCCAACCTCCCCAGCCAGCCTATGGCTCCCAATAGGCCGTGTACAAGGGGTGTACCAAGGATGCTCAAAGGGGGTTCATGCTTATTTTCTATGCGCTCCTGCCGCGCCTCCGGTGTACTCCCCTTGTACATAGCCTGAGACGACGAAGAAGAAACGGTCGTGCGGGCGGTGGAAGAGGGCGAGGTAGAGGCGGGCTTCGCTTTTTTAACTGGTGCCTTTTCAGTGGCTTGCTGAGATTTGGCTGTGGTCGGGGGCGGGACGATGGCGCTGTGGACCCAGTTCGGCCCCTTCCAGCCGTTCCGCGTCTGGCTGGTGACGATAAACACCTTCTGCCCCGGCGACGGTTGCCCAAACCGGGCGGTGTAAAGCTCCGTGATGTCGCTCTGCCCGTTCTGGCTCGGACTCAACAGGCCCAGGTAGTAAACCCGACGGTGCTTCATCCGGCCCGGGCTGCACGGCGCCTGCCCAAAGACCATGATGTCTTCCGTGGCCACCCCGACGTTCAACCGCAGCCGCAGCCCGGCTTCCGGGTCTTGCACGATCTCCAGCCCGGTGACCAGATTGGGGCTGAAGACCACCGGGGCCGGGGGCTCGGTGACGGGCGGCTGGCCGATGCAGTCCAGGACGCTGTTGATGCGGACATAAAATTGCTGGCCGCTGAGGGGCCCGTATTGGCCCACCGACGGCCGGCTGGGAACGGTTTGCGCCGCGGCCACCCAGCGCTGGCGCTGGGCTTCGGTCAGGCTCCGGCCCCAGGCCTGGGAGCAGGCCGCGAAGCTGGCGCGGGCGCGGGCCTGGGCGGGAGACCGGGCGTCGCGGGGCATGGTTAACGCCCGGCAACATTGGCCAAAGGGCGTCGAGTAATAGACATAAGCTCCGAGGCGTCCGGAGCGGGGGGAATCGAGTAATTTCATAAGCGAGAAACTTCCATGGTTATAGTAATCCAAGGCCGGGAGAGCGGCCCGGCGGCCCGCGCACGCGGGTCAGTTAACCGGGCAGCGGTTTGTCCCCAGCCACCGGAAAAAGGGTATCAGGCCGGAGGCGGCGGTCAACGAAGATAGCGATCAGGCAAAAGGCATTTCACCCTGCCAAAAGCGGATTGAAGCCGGGCGATGGAGGCGCGAAACGGCGCCGTCCCGCAGGGGCGGATAAAATCCGCAAGGTTTGCGAGTGTGGCGGCGGGGGTTTGAGGGAGCAGCGAAATTTTGCGGGGCAGAGCCTCTTCGCAAGGGGCGGGAGATTGCTCCGTGGGAGGGCGCTGTTCCTTGCGCGGGAAACCGCACTTGAGCTTTTGCGGGCGGCGGCTATTTTAGATTTATGCCGATTTACGAGTTTCATTGCGACAAATGCGGGCGAGACAGCGAGATTCTGGTTCGTTCGAGCCGCTGGAAGGGGACCCCGTGCCCGCACTGCGGCTCGACGAAACTTTCCAAGCGGTTATCGGTATTTGCGGCGTCGGTGGCGTCCACCCCGTCCTGCGCGACGCCGGCGTGCGATGTCAGCACCAGCGGAGCGTGCGGGGGCTGCTGCGGCGGCGGCCCGCATCGGCATTGAGTCAGGCGGCCAGTTCGCGGGCGGTGATGGCCCGCAAATCCGGCACGGCCCAGTCGGGCTGATGCCGTTTTAGTTCCTCCAGGCTGGCGCCGCCGGTGGCGACGGCGAGGGCCCTGGCCCCGATGGCGCGCGCGCAGCGGATGTCCAGCGGCGTATCCCCGATCACCACCACCTCGTTTCCCGGCAGGGGGTGGCCGAGGATGCGGCGGGCCCGCTGATGCACGGTGGCGGCAATGTGGTCCCGCTCTTCGTGGTCGTCGCCGAAGCCGCCGGTCTGAAACACATCCCAGAGGGCGAAGTGGCGCAGCTTGATTTCCGCGCCGAGCCGGATATTGCCGGTGAGCAGGCCCAGCAGGGGCGCCTGCGGCAGCGCCTGCAGCCCGCGCAGCAACTCCCACACCCCCGGGCAGAGCGCGGTGCGGCTCGAGCGCAGGAGATGATCCAGCCAGAAGACGTAGCGGGAGAAAAAGCGGTCCAGGTTTTGGGGCGTGGCCGGGATCTGGTGGAAGCCGAGGAACTCCCGCACCAGGCTCAGGTCGGTGCGCCCGGCGAACTGCAAACGCTCGAAGCCGTCCGCGAGGCGAAACTCCTCGGCGAAGGTCCGGGCAAAGGCTTTCATCCCCGCGCCGCCCGTGTGGATCAGCGTGCCGTCAACATCGAACAAAACCAGTCGCACCATGCCCGGGGAGGTTACGCGGTCCCGCGGATTCGGGCAACGACTTCCGCTGCGGGTGCCGGGCGGGCCGGCGCGCCGCCCCCGCCGCCGCCGGGGCGGTTCGCGTTTTTTCCGCCGGAGTGCGAAGCCGCAATCCGGCCTTGCCGGCGCGTCCGGCGTTCCACTAGCCTGCGGAGCCGTGAGCAATCCCGAGCCATGTCGGCGGTGGTCCAGGTAGCGGTTCATCCGAGCCAGTTTCCGGCGCAGGTGCGGCGTGACCTGCTGGCCTCGCTGCGCGCGCGCCGGGTTAACCACAAGTTTCATTACGACAGCCTCCGGCAAACCCAGCAATGGCTGGCGCTGCACCAGGTTCTTTCGCCGTCCCGCACGGACCCGAATTGCGCGGCCATTTACGATCAGGGTTTCGCCGCCGCGGTGTCCGGCCTGAACGCCGGCCGCGTGCACCTGGTCGGGCTCGGGTGCGGCGGGGGCCAAAAGGACACGCGGCTGCTCCAGCAACTGCGGGACGCGGGCCGGACGGTGTTTTATACGCCGTCGGATGTCAGCGTGGCGATGGTGCTGGTGGCGTGGCAGGCGGCGCGGGCGGTTCTGCCGGCGGAGCGTTGCTTTCCGCTGGTCTGCGACCTGGGGACGGCGGACGACCTGCCGGCGGCGCTGGCCGCGCTGCCCGTCGGCGCCGCCGCGCGGCTGATCACCTTTTTCGGCATGATTCCGAACTTCGAGCCGGAGCTGATTCTGCCGCGGCTGGGGGCGCTGGCGCGGCCCGGCGATGGCCTGCTCTTCAGCGCCAACCTCGCGCCCGGCGCCGATTACGACGTCGGCATGCGGCGCATCCTGCCGCAATACGACAATGCGCCGACGCGGGACTGGCTGATGACGTTCCTGCTCGATTTGGGCGTGGCGGCGGACGATGGCGAGCTGCGCTTCGGGATCGAGGATCGGCCGCTCCGCCACGGCTTGAAACGGGTGGCGGCTTATTTTCACTTCCGTCGGCCGCGGGAAATCCGCGTGGACGAGCATCGCGTCGCGTTTGCCGCCGGAGACGCCATCCGGCTCTTTTTCTCCTACCGCCACACCCCGGCGCTGGTGCGCGAGCTGCTGGAAGAGGAGGGGCTGAACGTGCGGGGCGAATGGGTGGCCGAGTCCGGGGAGGAGGGCGTATTCCTGGCGGGCCGCCCGGCGGGTTCAGCGGCGGGCTGAGTTGGCGGCGCGGGCAGGCCCGCTGCCGGTTGGCGGAATTGCTGGCGGCGGGGCGTTCGCGCGGTTCCGGCGCGGCTCCCGCCCGGGGCCGGGAAAGGGCCGGGTTAGAAAACCCGCAGCGTATCCAGCACGGCTTTGGTGCGCGGCACTTCGTGGGTGCGGAACAAGTCGGTTTTGCCCAGCGCGGCGAGCACGGCGAAGAACGGCTCGGCGCAGCGGACTTGCTCGCCGAAGTATTCGAAGGCGTGGGGCAGCGCGTGGCAGATCGGAAAGCCCAGCGCGCGCAGCCGGAAGGTGTTCAGGAATACGCGCATCTGGTGGCGCACCCGCACGCTGCTGTCCTGCAGGTTGCGGTAGTAGAAGCCCAGCCCCGGGTCAATGAGGATCTTGTCCACGCCGTGGCGGAGCGCGGTTTCCACCTGGCGCGCGAAGTAATCCTGCATCAGCGTCACCGGGTCGGCCTCCAGGTTGAAATCGCCCACCTCGCGCACGTTCCGGCCCTGCACATAGCAGATGATCACCGCCGCGTCGTGCGCCGCGACCAGGCGGAAAAGCTCGTCGCTGCGGTCGGTGCCGGTCAGGTTCAGGAGGTTGGCGCCGGCTTCGAGGCAGGCGCGCGTCACCGCCGGCTCATAGGTTTCCACGGAAACCAGGATGCCCGCCTCCCGCAGCGCCCGGATCACCGGCAGCAGTTTGGAGTTCTGCCCCGCGCCGTCCACGCGGGCCGCATGGGCCAGGGTGGATTCCGCCCCCACGTCCACGAGGTCCGCTCCCTGCGCGTGCATGACCCGGCCCCGGCGCACCGCGCTTTCCGCGGTGAGGCAGACGCTCTCCCGGTACCAGGAGTCCGCCGAAAGGTTGATCACGCCCATGATGGCGGGTTGCGAGTTGAAGGCAAAATGCCGGCCGCCCAGAGTGAACTCTTTGACGCGCGCCCGGGCCGCCGGACGATTTTGCTCCAGCAGTTCGGCCAGTTGTTCCAGTCCCAGCATGGCCGTCAGCATACCGCAAAACCGGGCTCGGGAAAGCCGGAACTTGCCGGGCGGGCGGGGCGGCGGCGGCACGGCCGGCCCGCGCGGCGGGCGGGGGGAGGGGGCGTCAGCCGGCGGGCGGTTGCGGCGCCAGCAGGGGCCGCAGCGCCTGGCCGGTGTGGCTGCGCGGGCAGGCGGCCACCTGCTCCGGCGTGCCCACCGCCACGATCCGGCCGCCCTGGTCCCCGGCGTCCGGGCCGAGGTCTATGAGCCAGTCGGCGGATTTAATCACGTCGAGGTTGTGTTCGATGACGAGCACCGAATGGCCGGCATCCACCAGCCGCTGGAAGACCTGCAGCAGCACGCGCACGTCATCGAAGTGCAGCCCGGTGGTCGGCTCGTCGAAGAGGAACAGGGTGGGGCGTGGCGCCGGGGGGCGCGGGCCGCGCGCGGCGGGCGGCGGCGGGGCTGCGGGAGCGGGCCGGGCGCCGGGCGTGGCGGTGCCCACGATGACCTCCGCCAGGTGGCGCACCAGTTTCAGGCGCTGGCTTTCCCCGCCGGACAGGGTGTTAATCGGCTGGCCCAGCTTCAAGTAGCCCAGCCCCACTTCCGCCAGCAGCTTCAGGCTTTCGACGGCGCGTTGCGCCGGGCGCGATTCGGGGAACTGGCCCAGGAAGGCGATGGCTTCCTCGACGGTGGCGTCGAGCAGGTCGGCGATGGAGCGGGCCCCGGCGGAGCGCGCGGAGCGGCGGGGCGCAGCCGGGGCCGGGCGGCGGGCGCGGGTGGTTTTCGGCCCCACTTTCACCGCGAGGATATGCGCGCGGTAGCGGCGTCCGTCGCAGTCGGGGCAGCGGATGAACACGTCGCTCAGGAATTGCATTTCGATCTTCTCGAACCCGGCGCCGCGGCAGCGTTCGCACTGGCCCTGGGGGGAGTTGAAGCTGAAGGCGCTGGCATTGAGCCCGCGCTGTTGCGCCGGCTCCGATTGGGCGAAGAACGCCCGGATGTCATCGAAGGCCCCGATATAGACCGCCGGGTTGGAGCGCGGAGTTTTGCCGAGAATGGACTGGTCCACCAGCGCCACCCGGCCCAGGTGCTCGGCGCCGTGGAGAATGGCTGAATGCGGGGCGCGGGGCTCGGTTTCGTGGTTCTCCGCGTTGTGGTTCTCTTCGGACGCGAGCCGGTCCGAGGCTTTGGCGGGCGGCAGCGTGGATTGCAAACGCGCCGCCAGGGCCGGCAGGAGAACCTCGCGCACCAGGGTGGTCTTGCCCGAACCGCTGACCCCGGTGACGCAGACGAAACGCCCCAGGGGGATTTCCACCGCGAGGTTTTTGAGATTGTGCCGGGTGGCGCGGGAAAGGCGCAGCACGGGGCCGGCCTCGGCCCGGGTGGAGGCCGGGGGATGCCGCCGGGAGGCATTTGCCGGAGCGGGCGGGGCCTGGCCGGCCCCGGGGCGGTGGGCCGGAGGCGGCCCGTTGACAGCCCGGCGCGGCGGCAGTTCAAGTCGCCGGCGGCCGCTGAGATACTGGCCGGTCAGCGACCGGGAGGAGCGGAGAAGTTGCGGGTAGGCGCCTTGAAACACCACTTCGCCGCCGGCGGCCCCGTGGCCGGGGCCCAGGTCAATGACCTGGTCGGCGGCGCGGATGACGCGGGCTTCGTGTTCGACCACCACCACCGTGTTGCCCGCCGCGCGCAGTTGTTCGAGCAGGCGCACCAGCCGGTCGGTGTCGCGCGCATGCAATCCGACGCTCGGCTCGTCCAGAACAAACAGGGTGTTGACCAGGCGCGTGCCCAGGCAGGTGGTCAGGCTCACCCGCTCGGTTTCGCCGCCCGAAAGCGTGCGCGTGGGGCGGTCCAGCGTCAGGTAGCCCAGCCCCACCTCGTTGAGGTAGCTCAGCCGGGCGCGGACTTCGCCCAGCACCAGGGCGAGGGGGTCATGGGGCTGCCGGAGGCGCCGCCCGGCCAGCGCTTCGATGAACGGCAGGGCTTCCCGGATGGGAAGTTGATAAAAATCGGCCAGCGTGAGAGAACGCGGCGGTCCGTCCGTCGCGGGCGGTGCGGGCGGGGGCGGGGCGGCGCCCGGCGGATTCCGGGTTTCCCGGGGGCGGGAGGCTTCGGGCGGGGAATCCGGCACGCGGCACCGATAGAGCAGCGCCTCGGGCTGGAGCCGCTGGCCGCGGCAATCCGGGCAGGGGGTGTAGGCGCGATACCGGGAGAGCAGCACGCGCACGTGCATTTTGTAAGCCTTGGATTCGAGCCAGCGGAAGTAGCCTTTGACGCCATACCAGGCGCGGGGCCATTCGTGCGCCGGGTCCTGGCCGTATTTGGGATCCCCGTCAATCACCAGCTTCTGCCACTTCCGCGGCAGCCGGTGGAAGGGCACGTCCGTGGGCACGCCCCGTTTCCGGCACAGGCGCAGCAGGTCGTCCTGGCATTCCGCGCCCAGCCCCGTCTGCCAGGGTTTGACCACGCCTTGCGCCAGCGTTCGCGAGCGGTCGGGCAGCGCCAGGTCGTAGTCAATGCTGATGATGCGGCCAAAGCCGCGGCAGGTCGGGCAGGCGCCGACGGGATGATTAAAGCTGAACAGGGCGGGCGTGGGATCGCGGTATTCGAGGTCGCACTCCGCGCAGTGGCGGCGATTCGAGAACCGGCGCGGGGTGCGGATGGCGTTTTGCGCGGCGTCCATCTCGCGGATTGCCAGCTTGCCTTTGCCGAAGTGGTAGGCCTGTTCGCAGGCCTCAATCAGGCGCGCGCGGTTGTCCGCGGCGAGCCGCAGGCGATCCTGGACCACCGTCAGGACGGCGGGGCGGGGGGCGCGGGGGATGTCTTCCAGCCGCACGACCTGGCCTTGCCACAACAGGCGCTGATATCCCTGCCGGGCAATCAGAGCGAGCGAATCCGCCAGCGGCAGCTTGTCCGTGAGCGGCAGGTCGAAGGTGACCAGGACTTCGGTTTTCCCGGGATCCGGCGCCGCGTCGCGCAGCAGGGCGCGCCCAATGGCGGCGGGCGAGTCCTGGTGCACCGGGCGTCCGCATTGGCGGCAGTGCAGTTGCGCCAGGTGCGGCCAGAGCATCTTGAGGTGGTCGCAAATCTCGGTCATCGTGCCAACCGTCGAGCGCGTGGTGCGCACGGCATTGCGCTGCTCGATGGCGATGGCGGGAGGGATGCCTTCGATGCTGTCCACCTGCGGTTTGTCCATGCGGTCAAAGAACTGCCGCGCGTAGGGGGAGAAGGTCTCGATGTAGCGCCGCTGGCCCTCGGCAAACAGCGTATCGAACGCCAGGGAACTCTTTCCCGAACCGCTCAAGCCGGTGATCACCACCAACTGGTTGAGCGGCAGGTCCAGATCCACGTTCTTGAGATTGTTATGGCGGACGCCCCGAAGACGGATCGCCGGCCGCGCGGAAGCTTTCAGCATTGCCGGGAGCAAGGTAGATTTGCCGGGGCGGGCTGGCAAGTCGCCGCGGGAAAAACCCCGCCGCGCCGGGAAACCGGGACGGGGCCGGCACTTTTCACTGGCTTCGGGGCGGTTTTCGCGGAAAATCCTCACCCATGGCGAACCTGGCTCCAGCAGCGGCCGGTTCGGGAGGCGGATCCCGGCCGCGCCCCGCGCCCGAAACCGCGCCGCGGGAATGCACGCTGCGCGCGATCATCCTCGGCACGGTGCTGGGCATGGTTTTTGGCGCTTCGTCGCTCTACCTTGTGCTCAAGGTCGGGCTGACCGTCAGCGCGTCCATCCCGGTGGCGGTGATTTCGCTGGCGCTTTTCCGGCTCTGGTCCAAGGCCGGCGGCCGCGACGCCACCATCCTGGAGAACAATATCGTCCAGACTGCCGGCTCGGCCGGCGAGTCCATCGCCTTCGGGCTGGGGGTCACGATGCCGGCGATCCTGATCCTGGGCTTCGACCTGGAGATCAGCCGGGTCATGCTGGTCGGGCTGCTGGGCAGCCTGCTGGGGATACTGATGATGATTCCACTGCGGCGCGCGCTGATCGTCGCGCAGCATGGCCAGCTCAAGTACCCCGAGGGCACGGCGTGCGCCCAGGTGCTCAAGGCCGGGGCGGCTTCGCCCCCGGTTTTCGCCGGGAAAACGCCGCCGCAACCGGCTTCGCCGGCGGGCGGCGCGATCAAGGCCACGACCATTTTCACCGGCTTCGGCATCGGGCTGGTTTACAAGACCCTGATGGCGGCCTTTAAGCTCTGGAAAGATGTGCCGGAAAAAATCTTCGGCGCCCCGCTGAAGGGCGGTTCGCTGGCCGCCGAAATCTCCCCCGAACTGCTGGGCGTGGGCTACATCATCGGCCCGCGGATTGCCTCGATTATGATGGCCGGCGGCGTGCTCAGTTGCCTGGTGCTGACCCCGCTTATTATGTTCTTCGGCGAGGGGCGGGAGACCGTGCTGCCGCCGGGCACCCATCCGATCGGGCAGATGACGCCGGCGCAAATCCGCAGCGCCTACCTGCTGTACATCGGGGCGGGGGCTGTGGCCGCGGGCGGCATTATCAGCCTGCTGCGCTCCCTCCCCATCATCCTGAGCAGCCTGCGGTCCGGTTTGGCGGATTTCAAGGCGGCCGCCGCCGCCCACACCGCGACCCTGCGCGCGGATCGGGATTTATCCATGAAGACGGTCAGCGTGGGCATCGCCGCCCTGATTCTCGCCATCCTGGCGGCTCCCTCGCTGCACATGAACTTCCTGGGGGCGGCGCTGATCGTGATATTCGGCTTTCTGTTCGTCACCGTATCCTCCCGGCTGACGGGCGAGATTGGTTCTTCGTCCAACCCCATCTCCGGCATGACGGTTGCCACCCTGCTGCTCACTTGCCTGGTGTTTTTGCTCGTGGGCTGGACCGGCGGGACTTACTACGTGACGGCCCTGTCGGTCGGCGGCATTGTCTGCGTCGCCGCCTCGAATGCCGGCGCCACGTCGCAGGATTTGAAGACCGGGTATCTGGTGGGGGCGACGCCCAAATACCAGCAGATCGCCATCCTGATCGGCGCGGCGTCGAGCGCGCTGTTGCTGGGCCCCATTCTGCTGGGGTTGAACCGGACCGCCACGGTCTATGTGCCGGCCGCGCAAATCGCGCCCGGGCTGCGGGCGCCGGCCGATGCCCGGCTGGGCGCGGCGGAAACCTTGCGCGGGCCGCAGGCGCAGGCGGATGCCAATGCCTATCGCACCTGGCATAAGACCGATCCCTTTGGCGCTCCGCCGGGCAAGTACCTGGTGGACGCTTCCGGCCTGGCCGTCTGGCTGGTGGACCCGGGCATCAACGGGGCCTTCAAGACACGGGCCGACGGCACGGAAGTGCGGAAGTTCGACGCCCCCAAGGCCACGCTCATGAGCTATATCATCAAGGGCATGCTCGACCGCAAGCTGCCGTGGGGCCTGGTGTTGTTTGGCGTCATGATTGCATTCGTGCTGGAGTTGTGCGGAGTGTCCTCGCTGGCCTTTGCCGTTGGCGCCTACCTGCCGATTTCCTCTTCGGCGCCCATCTTCGTCGGGGGGCTGGTGCGCTGGCTGCTGGACCGGCGCCTGCGGCGTTCCGCGCGCGCGCGCCAGCTCGATGAAGCCCGGCTGGCCGCGGAGAGCGACCAAAGCCCCGGCGTGCTGCTGGCCAGCGGCTACATTGCCGGCGGCGCGATTGCGGGCATCGTCATCGCTTTCGTGGCCGGTGTGTTGGGCCGCCTCGATGCGCGCATTACGAAATGGGCCGAGGCCAGCAATCCCTTTTTCGGCGGCCCCCATGCGGACTGGCTGGCGCTGATTCCGTTTGCCGCCCTGGCCGGCTTTCTGTACCTGACCGGCCGCCGGGCGCGGTGGCTGCCGCTTCCGCATCCGCCGGGCGGGCCCGGCTGAAAACCTGTTCGCGGGAAGGTGGCGGCGGGGAAAGCTCCTCGCTCCCGCGGGCTGGATTTGACGCCCCCGGAGCGAGGCGTTAGCTTGTTCTGGATGACAGAGTTAGCGGATGTTTTAGCTCCGGGCTCGGACCGTTTTGCAACGCGCCCGGCGTTGTCGCGCGCCCGGAGGGAGGCGTTGGAGCGCGAGATTCTCGCGCTGAAACAACAACTCAACGCGGTTATTCTCGCCCATAATTACCAGGTGCCCGAGATTCAGGATATCGCCGATTACGTCGGCGACTCGCTCGGGCTTTCACAGCAAGCCGCGCAAACCAAAGCGGATGTGATTGTGTTCTGCGGCGTTCATTTCATGGCGGAGACGGCCAAGATCCTAAGCCCGGACAAAACGGTCGTGCTGCCCGACCGGAACGCGGGTTGTTCCCTGGAGGAAGCCTGCCCGGCTGATAAGCTGGCGGCGCTCCAAAAGACCAATCCCAATTTCTACACGGTCACTTATATTAACTGCAGTGCCGCGGTCAAGGCGCTGAGCGACGTAATCTGCACCAGCGGCAACGCGGCGAAAATCGTCAACGCCGCGCCCCGGGACAAAGACCTGCTGTTCGTGCCGGACGAGAATCTTGGCCAGTGGGTAATGGAGCAAACCGGGCGGCCGATGACGCTTTGGCGGGGCAACTGCTATGTGCATGTCGAGTTCCGCCGGGAAAGCCTGCTGCGCGCCCGGCAGGCGCATCCGGAAGCGAAGGTGGTGGTGCATCCCGAAAGCCTGCGCGAGGTGCGCGATTTGGCCGACGCGGTGTGTTCGACCGAGAAAATGATCGCTTATTGCCGCACCAGCCCGGCGAAGCAGTTTATCATCGTGACGGAGTCCGGCATTATCCACCGGCTTCAGAAGGAATGTCCGGACAAGGAATTCATTCCCGCGCCCATCTTCGATCCCCTGCGGGCGCCGACGGACCCCTGCCGCTGCAGCGAATGCAAATATATGAAGCTGAACACGCTGGACAAGGTGCGCGACTGCATGAAAAACCTCTCCCCCCGCATCGAGTTGCCCGCCGAAATCCTCCAGCGCGCCCAGTTGCCCATCCGGCGTATGCTGGAAATCTCCGCCCGGCCGGGGGCTTGAGCCTGTGGCACTGGGCGGGCAGTTTGCCGCCGGGTTTTGGCTGGCACCCGCCCCGGCAACCGGTCTCTTGCGCGCCGAGGAAGGCCGGTGAATCGGCTGCGGTTTGGCGATGGCGATCGCATCGGGGCTGAAGGGATCCCGCGCTGGGGCGATCGTATCCGGGGCCGGGGAACGGTTATTTCCTCATTACGGAGGTTCACTCCGCGAATTCAATGCCTGGGTGTGCCGGGCGTTTCCCCGGAGGGATCAGGTGAGGGACGCTACCGAGGAACGTTTCGCCGCTGAGGCCACGCGAGTGTGAAATAACCGTCGGGGTTCGTCGTCCACTGGCCGGTCCAGGGCGAGAAGGTTTTCACGCGGATGATTTGCCGGCGCGGTGAAAACTCCAGCAACCGCATGAAGCCGTTACCGCCGTTGGTGTAGCGCTGGTAGTCGGAGAGCAGCACGTGTATGTACTGCCCATTGCCGCGGGCTTCCTGGCGCCGGCCTTCGCCATGGCGATGGCCGCACAGCATCAGGAACAGGTTGGGGTTGTTGGTCAGGGCGTGAAAGATAGGCGGCCCTTCCTTGGTCCATGGGGCCGGGCGCGGCCAGGCGGCCGGGGCAAGCATCGAGTGCGTCACGACGATGGCCTGCCGGTGGGCATGCGCGCGCAGGACCGCGTTGGCCCAGCGCATCAGTTTGGGGTTGCTCCCCGCTCCCATCGTGAGAGCCAGCACGATAAAATCCTGGCCGCCGGCGTGGAAAAGGTCGTAATGGTTGTCATTGTTGGTGCCGTAATGGCCGCCGTAATAGCTGCGGCCCGCGAAGTGGTTGGTGCCTAGGAAGGCGTTGAACAGGATGGTTCCTCCGTGGTGGGTATCGTGATTGCCGACCACCGCGCTCCAGGGCAGCCCATCGGGCAGTCCCGTGCGCTTCGGATCGTCCAGGCGGAAGAAGGCATTGGTCGCGCGGTGCCATTGCACGAGATATTTATTGCCGTCGTTGCTGATGTCTCCCTCCGTAGTCAGGTAAACGATATTGCGGCGGACGCGGTTGTCGAGAACCCATTCGATTTGCGCGACCAGCATCTCGGGTTTGCCGCCCCGGTGCGCCGCGGTGTATTGCTGCGTATCGGGCAGCACGGCAATGGTGAAATCACCCGGGACCCGCCGCCGGCCCGGCTCGCGGGTTGTCAACTTAAAGGGCGTGGACCGCGGAGCCGCTTGCGCCGGGGATTTCTTCGGTGCCGCCGCGCGGCGGGTGTCCGCGGGCGCGGCCTTTGGCTTGGCAGCCGCCTGGCCCAGCAGGGCGCCGCCAAGCAGTATGGCCATCGCCCACTGGCGGAAATGTCGCACGACCATCATAAAAGCCTCGGTCGCCCGTAAAGGCCGCGCGGTTGGGCGCGAGGGCAGCGCCGCGCCGGCACCGGATAGCAAGCGGCCGGGCCGCGTCGAGGATAGAGTGGCTTAATCCGACCCTTCCGCGGAGCCGCCCTGCCCGGGAGCGCGGTCGAAGGATTGCAGGGCGAGGTAGTTGGGCCCAAAACGTTTGATATTATCAAGCTGCTTGTCAAACTGGTCGAAGTGCTTTTCCTCGCTGTTCACCAATCCCTCGAAGACCTGTTTGGAGACGGCGTCGGCCTTTTGGCCGCATTCAATCGCGGCCTGGTTGTAGCTGGTGATGGCGGCCTGCTCCATTTCGGCGGCCATGGCCAGAATCTTTTGGGCGTCCGTGACCTTCGCGACCGGTCCGGCCAGCACCATTTCGACATCGCCCTTGAGAAAGAGAATGCGCTCGGCGAGTTGCTCGACGTGATTCATCTCCTCAATGGCAATCCGTTTCAGCAGGCTGGCCAGCGGACCGAAGCCCTGGTCATCCAGGTGGAAATGCCAATACATGTACTGGTGGACCGCCTGGAGTTCGTCTGCCACCGCCCGGTTCAGAAGTTTAATGCTTGTTTCTTTGTTCATATAAAGTCAATGGCCTGACGTTCCGGCGGGCCTGCCGGGGAGCACCAACCGGTTGCGCCTGGCGTCAGGGTTCCAAAGGCGCTACACGGAGGCCAGGTTGGCGCGCTGCGCCCACACTTTTTCGAAAGCCTGGATGTACTGGGCGATCAACTCCGGCGCTTCGCCGTAGATTAACGGCAGGAAGATATGGTTGGCGTTGATGTAGGCGTTGCCCGGCATGGAGGCGGGAATGGTGGGGGGATGATGCCACCACTTGGCCTCGGCGTAAATCTTGAGCTTATGCTGTTCGGGGTAATCCCAGAAGTTCACGTCCACGCCTTCGGCCTTGAGGGCCTTGACCAGCGCGTCGCGTGTGAACCCGAGCTTCTTGAAGTCTATCAACAACATATTACGGTGGTAATACACGCGCTTTTGCTCGGGGCGGCAAAGCGGCTCGGTGACTCCTGTCAGCCGGGTCAGGCGGTCGTTCATGGCCCGGACGTTCTTTTCCACCAGGGCGTTCATCTGGTCCAGCCCTTTTAGTTGCTGGCGGGCCAAGGCCGCGCCGAGCGGGTGCATCCGGTATTTTTGGCCAAACCCGGTGCCGGCATAAGGGCGCACGGGGCTGTCCGGGGGGAACTTGATCGGGTCATTATATTCGCCAAAGGCGGCGGCGCGCTCGTAATACTCGCGCGTCTGGTACATGCCCATGCCGCCTTCAATGGCCGGCAGGACTTTGGACGCCTGGAAGCTGAAGATGCCCATCATGCCCCAGGTGCCCATCTTTTTGCCCATCATCGAGGCGCCGTGCGCATGGGCGGCGTCTTCGAGGACAATCAACCCCTTTTCCCGGGCCCAGTCGCTGATCAAGTCCATCTGGCAGGGCAATCCCCACGAATGCATGGGCACCACCGCGCGGGTGCGCGGGGTCAGCTTGCGCTTGGCGTCTTCCACGTCCCACGTGGCGGTTTTGGGGTCAATATCCACAAAAATCGGCACGCAGTTGAAGAAGCGCAGGGCCAGGCAGGTGGCGAAGAAGGTGTAGGAAGGCACCATGACCTCGCTGCCCGGCGGCAGGTCGAGCGCGAAGTACATGCTGGTCAGGGCGCTGGTGCCGTTGATGTGGTTTTTCACGAACGGCGATTGGGTATATTCCTGCCATTCCTTCTCGAAGACCGGCAGCACATCGTAATACCGGTTGCTATCGAGCATATCGCAGACGATCTTCTTCTCGACTTCGCCGTAGCGCGGCCATTTGGTGAGTGCCGCCAGCTCCTCCCGGGGGAAGGTGACGGTTTTGGCCCCGCCGGAAACCGCCAGCGTCTCTTTGGCTGGCGCCGCCAGGCTAAAGTCGGCGACCGACAAGCCGGCCACCATGACCGTGCTGGATTTGAGGAAGCTGCGCCGGGTGTATTGAGAAGCATTTGAATTTGCTGCGTGTTGCATAAGAATATCCTGACTATAGGTTTCGACAAAATACTGCGCCGCGGGCAGGATAATGCAAGACATTTGTTTAACCCGGTGCGAAAGCGAGATATTCAACACGGGAACCGCCATCGCCGGCTCAAGCGCGCAACTGCGGCAAAGCCCGGCCGGCACCCGCCCGCCGCCGGAGACACGCCATGAACTATCGGCTTTGCGACGCGCATAATCATTTGCAGGACGACCGGCTGGCGCCTCACCGCGCGGCGATTTGGCCAGCCTTGCGGCGCGCGGGCATCGCCTGGATGGTGGTCAACGGTTCGTGTGAGCGTGACTGGCCGCAAGTGCTGGCCCTGGCCCGCGAATGCCCGCAGGTCATCCCTTCCTTCGGTTGCCATCCCTGGTATGTGAAGGAATGCTCCGCCGATTGGCAGGCGACGCTCCTGCGGCATCTCGAAGCCGTCCCATCCGCCCTGGGGGAGGCGGGGCTGGATCGCTGGATTCCCGATCCGGATCTCGAGCGGCAGGAAGCGGTGTTTGTCTGGCAATTGCGGCTGGCGGCGGAACGCAACCTGCCGTTGAGCATCCATTGTCTCCAAGCCTGGGGCCGGCTGCTCGAAATCCTGCGCGCCGAACCGCGTCCCCGCTGCGGGTTTCTGCTGCATTCGTACGGCGGCTCCCGGGAACTGATCGCCCCGCTGGCGGAGCTGGGCGCTTATTTCTCGCTGCCGGGCTACTTTGCGCACGCGCGCAAGGTGCGTCAGCGCGAAACCTTTCGGCATATCCCCCCGGAGCGGCTGCTGATTGAAACCGACGCCCCCGACCAGCTCTTGCCCGACGAACTCAACCGCCATCCGCTGGCCGATGTTCAGACCGGCAAACCGCTCAACCACCCGGCTAATCTCGGGGCCGTCTATGAGTTTGCCGCCGGGCTATTGGGCGAGCCTGTGGCGTCGCTGGCCTGCCGCGTCGAGGCCAACTTTCGCCGCCTGTTCGGCCCGCTGGCCGCTCTGCCAGCGTAAGCGCGCGGCTCCGGCGGGGTCAGCCCGCTCCGGTCAGCCGCTGGATTATGCGCGCCGCCGCCACAAACCCGAACGTGCCGGTGACGAAGCTCGCCGTGCCGAGGTAATTCCCGTCTCCCGGCCCGGGGGCGAGCTTGTTTGCGGGCGGCTGACCACTGGGGCTATCCTTTCCCCCGTAAAAGACCCGCTCCCGCGAGAGCACACACTCCACGCCAAACGGACGCGCTCCGCGCGGAAACCCATGCCGCACCCGCAGCCCCCGCCGCACCTCTTGCAGCAGGCGATCGTGGCTCGAAAACGCCAGGTCCATCACCTGCACCGCCGTCGGGTCGCGCCGCCCGCCCGCCGCGCCGGTTGTCAGCACCGGGATTCCCTGCTTGTGGCACCGGGCGATGAGCAGGCATTTCCGCGACGGGCTGTCTATGGCATCCAGCACGAAGCTATAAGGCGCCCGCAGGATCTCCCCGGCATTGGTTTTGAGGAAGAGCGCCGGGAGCGGGTGCACCGTGCAATCGGGGTTAATGGCCCGCACGCGCCGCGCCAGCACTTCCACCTTCGGCTGGCCCAGGTTTTCATCCAGTGCATGAAGCTGGCGGTTGACGTTGCTGAGGCAGACCTTGTCCGCATCCACCAGGGTTAACTCGCCGATCCCCGAGCGGGCCAGGGCCTCGACCGCCCACGAACCGACTCCACCCACGCCGACCACGCACACATGGCTGCGCCGGAGTCGCTCCAACCCGTCGCGCCCATACAAGCGGCCAATGCCGCCAAAACGCCGTTCCTGGGCTTGCATTGCCGCTGATTACTACAAAAATCTCCCTCGCCCGCCAAGCCGTGTCTGGAGAAAAGCAAGCTGCCGCGCGCACCTTCGTTTATCAACGGCCCTGGACCCGCCTAAAGCGCCCCGGAAGCGCGGAGCAACCTCAGGGCGTCGTCACTCCCCGCGGCGGGCTGGCCGGCGCGCTGCGAGCTTCCCGATTCCGGCTGGCAGCTTCGCCAGGCAGGCGGGCGGAACGGTCAGGCCGGAATGGCTTCCGCGCGGGCGGGCGGGTGACACAGTTGGCGCGACCGCCAGAGATAGTAGAGGGCGGGATAGATGGCCAGCTCCATGACCGTGGAGGTGATCACTCCGCCAACCATGGGGGTGGCGATGCGCTTCATAACATCCGCCCCGGCGCCCTGGCTCCAAAGGATGGGGAGCAGGCCGGCGATGATCACGCAAGCGGTCATCGTTTTGGGGCGGACCCGCTTGACGGCGCCGTGGTAGATGGCATCGCGCAGGTGGCCAAGGTTGTTCATCAGGCCACGCTTTTTCCCATCCTCGTAGGCCAGGTCCAAATACAGAAGCATGACCACGCCGGTTTCGGCGTCGAGACCGGCCAGGGCGATAATGCCGACCCACACGGCGACGCTGAGATGGTAGTGGAGCAGGTACAGAATCCAGATGGCGCCGACCAGGGAAAACGGCACGGCCAGCAGCACCATGGCGGTTTTGACCACGGAACGAGTATTGAGGTAAAGAATGAGAATGATGATCAGCAGGGTGAGGGGGATCACCAGCCGCAGGCGTTGCTGGGCGCGCTGCAGGTATTCGTATTGGCCACTCCAGATCAGGTGGTAGCCGCTGGGCAGGGTAATGACGCCGCGCGCCGCGGCTTCGTTGACGGCGCGCATGGCCATTCGGACGTAGGTGCCGACGTCAATGTCTTTCACATCCACATAAACCCAGGCATTGGGCACGGCGCCTTCGCTCTTGATGTCCATCGGAGCGCGGACGGTTCGGATGTCGGCCAACTGCCCGAGGGGCACCTGTGGCCCGGCGGGCGTGGGCACAACCACGTTGCGCAGCGCATCGAGGTTCTCGCGGAAATCCCGGCTGTAACGCAGGTTCACCGTATAGCGTTCCAGCCCCTCGATGGTGGTGGTCAGCGGCAGGCCGCCCAGGGCCACCTCCAGCACCTCCTGCACGTCGCCGACAGTCAGGCCATAGCGGGCGATGGCCGCGCGCCGGATATCGAACTCGATGTAGTTGCCGCTCATGGTTCGCTCGGCAAAGGCGCTGCGCGTGCCCGGAACGGTTTTGACGACCGCCTCCACCTGGGCGGCAATTCGCTCCAGTTGAGCCAGGTCGGGCCCGGCCACCTTGATGCCGACGGGCGTCTTGATGCCGGTGGCCAGCATGTCAATGCGGGTCTTGATGGGCATGGTCCAGGCATTGTTCAAGCCCGGAATCTGCACGGCGGCGTTCAAGGCGTCCACCAGCTCGTCGGGCGTGCGGCGGCGGTGGGCGATGCGGCGGCCGTTTTCGTCCCGAATGTCCACCCGGGGCCACTCCCGCTCATCCTTGAGCAGAATGGTGGTTTCGAGCATTTCCAGCGGCGCGGGGTCGGTGGCGGTTTCCGCCCGGCCGGCCTTGCCGAAGACGTGGCGCACCTCGGGGAACTGGCGGATAATCTTGTCCGTGACCTGGAGCAACTCGCGCGCCTTGGTGGGAGCGAGGCCCGGGAAAGTGGTCGGCATGTAGAGAAGGTCGCCCTCGTAGAGCGGGGGCATGAACTCCGACCCGAGATTCTGGTAAGGAAAAAACCGCCCCGCCCGGAAGGCCCATTCCCGGACCGGCCCCTCGGGCAGCCATCGCGCGGCGAGCCAGTTCCACGGCAGAAAAACCCACACGATGACGGCCCCCGCGATCAGGATCGTCGGCCAGCGCCATTTGATGACGAAATCAACCACGGGATGATAGAGCCAGATGAACAGGCGGTTGAGCGGGTTCCGCTCCTCGGCCGGGATTCGGCCGCGGATGAAAAGCCCCATCAGAATCGGGGCCAGGGTGAGGGACAGGATGGCCGCCGCGCCCATGGCGTAGGTCTTGGTGTAGGCCAGCGGCTTGAACAGTCGGCCTTCCTGCGCCTGCAGCGCGAAAACCGGCAGGAAGGAGACCGTGATCACCAGCAGGGAGTAGAAAAGCGCCGGGCCGACTTCAACCGCGGCGTCCCGGATGATCCCCCAATGCGGTTTCCGGCCCTGGTCGCGCTCCAGGTGTTTGTGCGCGTTTTCGACCATGATGATGACGGCGTCCACCATGGCGCCAATGGCAATGGCGATGCCGCCCAGCGACATAATGTTCGAACTGATGCCCTGGCCGAACATGACCAGGAAGGACATCAGGACCGCGAGGGGCAGGATCACAATCGCCACCAGGGCGCTGCGCAGGTGCATCAGGAAGGCCAGGCAGACCAGGGCCACGACGAGGCTTTCTTCGAGGAGCTTTACCGCCAGCGTCCGAACCGCCCGGTCAATCAGCACGCTGCGGTCATAAACGATCGTGCAGTGAATGTCCGGCGGCAGGCCGCGCATGGCCTGGTCGAGCTTCTGCTTCACGTCCTGAATGACCTGGCGGGCATTGGCGCCGTGGCGCACGACCACAATGCCGCCGACGGCTTCGCCCTTGCCGTTCAACTCCGCTATGCCGCGCCGCATGTCGGGCCCCAGCTCCACCGTGGCCACCTGCCCGAGCAAGATCGGCACCCCCCGCTCACCCACCCCGACCGCCACCTGCCGCAAGTCGTCCAGTCCCTGGAGATAGCCCCGCACGCGCAGTATGAACTCCTTTTCCGCCCATTCGAGGGCGCGGCCGCCGACTTCGCCGTTGCTGCGCCGCACGGCCGCGGCCACGTCGGCGACCGACAGGTTGTAGGCGCGCAGCCGAACCGGGTCCACAGTGACCTGGTATTGCTTGACGAACCCGCCCACCGAGGCGACCTCCGCCACGCCTTCGACCGCGGCCAGCGGATAGCGCAGATACCAGTCCTGAATCGAGCGCAACTCGGCCAGGTCGCGGTTGGTGGAGGTGAGCGAATACATGAAGGCCCAGCCGACGCCGGTGGCATCCGGCCCGAGTGCGGGCTGGACGCCGCGCGGCAGCAGGCTGGCCAGGTTGCTGAGATATTCGAGCACGCGGCTGCGCGCCCAGTAGGGATCCGTCCCGTCTTCGAAAATCACATACACGAACGAGAACCCATAGAAGGAATACCCCCGCACCACCTTGGCCTTCGGCACGGAGAGCATCTTGGTGGTGATGGGGTAGGTGAGCTGGTCCTGCACGATCTGGGGCGCCTGCCCGGCCCATTCGGTATAAACGATCACCTGCACATCCGAGAGGTCGGGAATGGCATCCAGCCGCGTATGCCGGACGGCGTAAATCCCGCCCACCCCCAGCACGGCGGTGCCCAGCAGGACCAGGAACTTATTCCGGAGCGAGAAGTCTATAATGCGCTGCAGCATGGTGGCTCCCGGGGATCAGGGTTGCGGCTCAGGACGCCGGCCGTGGGGCACGGTATGGGCCGGCACGAGGTTCATACCGCACTTGGGGCATTGGCCCGGGCCGGGTTTCCGGACCTCGGCGTCCTCCTCCATGGGGCAGGTGTATTCAACGGGATCGGCGGGCGCGGGCGGGGTAATCGCGCCCGGCTCCAGCATCTTCTGGATGGCCTCCCGGAGCTGGCTCTCGGAATCCAGCAGGAATTGGCCGGACGTGACGATGCGCTCGCCTTCGCTCAAGCCGCTCAACACCTGGCAGGTGTCATCGTCCGCCGCCGCGCCCAGCGTCACCGTGCGCGGGGTGAAGCGGCCGCCGTCCCGGGCGACGAAGACCGTATTTTGCGTGCCGCTGCGCAGAATGGCCATGTTGGGGATCCGCAGCGCGTCCGGCTCCAGTTCGGAGACGATCTGGACGGTGGCGAACATGCCCGGCTTGAGCAGGCCGCCGGGATTCGGAAGTTCCAGGCGCACCTGCGCCGTGCGGGTTTTCTCGTCCACGCCGGGGTAGAGGTAGGACACGCGCCCCCGGAACTCACGGCCGGGCAGGCTGGAAAGCGTGACGAGCGCCTCCTGTCCCGGCTGGATGCAGCCCAGGTCCTGCTCGTAAATTTGCGCCAGCACCCAGACCCGCGCCAGGTCCGCCAGCCGATAAAGCCGCTCGCCCGGCGCCACCCGCTGGCCTTCCACCACCGCCTTCTCAATCACAAAGCCGTCCCGGGGCGCCACAAGGCGAAGGGTCTTGCGCGGCTCCCCGGCGCGTTCAATTTCGTCAATCTGCTCGTCGGAAATGTCCAGCAACCTCAGCCGGGTGCGCGCGCTGTGCCGCAGGGAATCGGCCCCGGGCGCGTCCGCCGGCTGCTCCCGGGCCAGCAAGTATTCTCGCTGGGCGCTGTAAAGCTCGGGCGAATAAATCTCAAACAAAGGCTCGCCGCGCCGCACCGGCTGCCCGGTCATATTGACGTAAAGTTTCTCCACCCAGCCGCTGACCCGGGGGGTCACTTCCGCCAGCGAAGTCTCGTCATAATCAACGGTGCCCACGGTGCGGATGGTGCGGCGCAAGGGGCCGCGGGTGACGAGGGCGGTGCGGATGCCCATATTCTGGCTGGTGACCGGATCAACCGCTATGGTGGCGCCCGCGCCGTCCATTTCTTCTGCTGGCCCCGGTTCCCTGTCCTCATGGGCGGTGCCGGGAGAGGGGTGAGCTTCGCCGGGCGGCGGCGCGGGCTGGCCCGGCGCGTTCGGGCGCTCGCCCGAACCGCGGATGGCCGCGTCGCTCCCGAGCGGGCGCTTGATGGGGGTAAGTTTCATGCCGCAAATCGGGCAGTTGCCGGGATGATCCTGAATGACCTGGGGATCCATCCCGCAGGTGTAAAGGGTTTTCCCCGGAGCGGCGGAGCGCGGCGAGCCGGCCGTTTCGCCCCGGCCGCAACCAGCCAGGAACCCGGCCGTGCCCGCGGCGAGGACCGCGCTCAGCAAGAGCAGCGGAATGAGCGGCGGAGCAGGGGAGGGCGATTGCAGGGGCATCGGGTCAGAGTTCATACAAAGTTAAAGGTCATTGGGTGTCAGGGTGTTCATGGAGGCGGACGAAGCCGGGCCCCGGGAGGCGGCAAGGGCCTCCGGCGGACGGTCAGCGGGCGGCATGCCCTGGATAATCAACGACAGCTCGGCAAGCATGATCTCCCGTTGCGTGGCCGCCTCCGCCTGCTCCAGTTCCAGGCTCAGCAGTGCGCGCGTGCGCTCCAGCAGGCGGAAGAAATCAACCTGGCCGGCAAGATATTCCGCGCGGGTCACCGCCAGCGCCTGGCGGGCCTGGGGCAGGAGTTGGTCTTTCAGGAGAGCCAGGGCGCGCTCGGCTTCCCGGTAAAGGAAGGCGCGTCCGGCAAAGTCCGCGGCCAGCGCGATCTCCCCGGCGGTGAGGCGGGCTTCCGCCGCGCGTTTGCCGGCCTGGGCTTCGGCGATCCGGGCGGCGATTTTGTCGCGCCACAGCGGCAGGGACAGGGTTCCCGCCGGCCGGTAAAGAACCGGCTGCATTTGCACATCCGCCATGAGCCCCAGGCTGAAGTCGGGAAGCCGATCTTTGCGGGCGAGTTGGAGTGCGGCCTCCGCCGCCTGCACGTCGGCGGCCATCGCCTTGAGCCGCTGGTTTCGGGCCAGGGCGGTCGCGAGCCACTCGTCCGGCGTCAGCCCGGCCGGCGTGGATTCAAACCGCTCCGGCAGGGGAGGCTCCGGGTCGGCGGCCTGCAAGCCGAGCGCGGCCTTGAATTGAGCCATCCAGGCGGCGCGTGAGTCCTCGAGGTTGGCGATGGCCGCGCGCAGGCGGTCCTGTTCGGCCCGAATTTCCAGGATCTCCGCCAGCGTGTTCTGGCCCGCCTCGTTCCGGGCGCGGGCGAGGCGCTCCTCCTGGCTCCAAAGGGCCAGGGTTTCCCGGTTCACGCGGAGGCGCTCGGTCTGCAAATGGATCTGGTAATAGGCGCGCTTGAGGTCGAAGGCGCTGCGGAGGGCGGCCGCCTCGAACGCGGCGCGCTTGGCCGCGCTTTCGGCGGAGGCCACTTCGGCCCCGAGGCGCGGGCGGCCCGGCCAGGGCACGACGCCCATCAGGCCCGGCATCACGGAGGTGACCACGCTCTGGATGTCCATTTGGAAGGTGAATTGCGGGTCCGGAAGCGAACGCGCGAGGGTGATGCGCTCCACCGACGCCCGCCAGTCGAAATAAGCGGCCTCGACCCGCGGCTGGTTCAGCAGCGCGCAGGCCAGGTAATTGCTGAGCCCGGATTGGCCGGAAAGCGGCGGCAGCTCGGGCTTGCGGTCATGGGGCCGGTAAGAACCGGCGACCGCCTGGAGCTGGCGCCGGGCTTCTCTTTCGCCCCGCGTGGGGGCGCCCCGGCAGCCGGCCAGCAGCAGGAGCAAAAGCCAAAGGACAAAGGTTTTCATAACTAAGGGAAATCGGTGACGGTCAGCACCCCGAACGGCGGCGCAAACGCGCCGGCGAGGTACACACTACGGGCGGGAACCGAAATGGATCAGATCAGGAACGCGCAGTTCCGCTGATACAGAGGGAGGGCCGCAGTCGGGCCGGGAGGGAAAAACGAAGGGGCAACCGCCAAATGAAGGGCGGGCGGCGGGAGAAAAGCCGTTCCCGCCGGGAACGGCAGGAGCAGGTGCTCCAACGGAGTGGGTGATGGCGCGGGGACGGCCGGGGCGGACGCGGGCCCGGGAGCCGACGGGTCAAGGCAGCAGCAGTTCTCGCCGCAGGAACCGCACGCGCAGGCATTCCCGTCCGAAGCCGCCGCCACCGCCCCGGTGCACGCCGCCGGGAGGCAAGGCCCTCCGATCAAGGCGGCGCAGAACACCAGTGTGGCCAGCAACTTCATTCGCGTGAGCCGGCCGTCCAGCGGCCGGGTTTACTTGGCTTTCGGCGCTTTCTGGGCCTGGGCTTCAGCTTCCTCAATCTTCTTGAGGTACTTGGCGGGGTCTTTCTGGAACGCCTTAAGGCAGCCCTTGCAACACAGCTTGATCTCGCGGTTGCCGTGCGTGAAAACATAGGGAGCGCCCATGCCGCCGAGCTTCTGCCCGCTGACGACGCAGGTCGTCAGCGGATAGGGTTTGGGTTTGGCGGTTTGCTTATTCGCCGCCCAGCCAGCCGGCAGCGCCAGGCAGGCCGCCGCCAGAATCGTCACAGTCAGAGTTTTCAATGTACGCATAACTTAAAATGATTACACTCATTATACAACAAGTCGGGCTGAATTGCTCAAAAATAATTTCTAATCCCCGTCGGCGGGCGGGCCGGGCGGCTTGGGCGCCGGTCCGCCTCCGGCGGCGGCGAACCCCGGCCCGGCCCGCCCCGGCGCGCGGGCCCGTGGCGGCCGGCCCCGGCGGCGGCCGTTCGCGCGCCGGCTCCGACATTCTCATTGACGGGCGGGCGGCGCTCCCGCCAAGGATACCGCGGGCGATGATTGCGAAGCGATTCAGGACACGATCGGCGGCGGGTGCCGCGACCCTGCTGCTGGCAGCCAGCCTGGGCATCCCCGCGCGGGCGGCGTTGACGCGCCCGGCCCGGATCACCTTTGACCCGGCGGGGGTATTGGTGGTGGACGGGCAAAAGAAGTTTCCCCTCACCCTGACGATTGTGCCGGGGCCGGACGCCCGGGCGCCCAACGGCCGGCCGGCGTACGCGGAGTTTGCCGACAGCGGCGTCCTGTTTATGCGGTCCGGCGGCCCGGCCTGGAACGACGACACGATCTCGCGCGAGCACGCCATGCAGGCGGCGGCGGCGGCCAGCGGACTGCGCTGCTGCCCGTGGCTGGGGTGGGATCTGTCCAACTTCAGCCCCGGCGACGCGAACCGGGAAGCCCGGCTGCGAACGGTGATTGCCGCGTTCAAGGATTCCCCCGGCATGGGGTTGTGGAAGGGGGCCGACGAGCCGGATTGGAGCAACGCGCACAACCCCGCCCAGGCCACCCCGGAGCAGGTCGCGCACGTGGCCCGCCTCCTGCGCGAACTCGACCCCGCCCACCCGATCTGGCTGGTGCAGGCGCCGCGCGGGACCGCGGCCTCGCTCCGGCGCTACGACGCGGGCTGGGATGTGGGCGGCATGGACATCTACCCGGTGAGCTACCCGCCCGGCGTGCATACGGAGGGAAAAAACAAAGAGTTGAGCATGGTGGGCGACTTCACCCGCCTGATGAAGCGGGTGGCGGGCGAAAAGCCCTTTTGGATGACCCTGCAAATCGCCTTCTCCGGCGTCGTCAAGCCCGGCCGAACGCTGCGGTTTCCAACATTCCCGGAGCAGCGCTTTATGGCCTACGAGGCGATCATCAACGGCGCCCGCGGCTTAACCTATTTCGGCGGCGGCCTGCCCCAGACCCTGAACTCGCGGGATCAGCCGCTGGGATTTAACTGGACGTACTTCGACCGGGTCATGCGCCCGCTCTTCGCGGAGCTCGGCCCCCGCTCGCCGCTCCTTCCGGCGTTGCTGGCCCCCGACGCCGGCCTCAAGCTCTCGGTCGCGCCGGAAGCCCCGCCCCGGCGCGCCCTGGCCCGCAAGGAGGAGGAACAGAATCTGCCGGCGCCGTCTCCGCCGCGGCTCGTGCGGGATGAGGCCGGGGCGGATGCCCGCGCCATCGAGTGCCTGGTGCGCCAAGCCGGCGATGACTACTACGTGCTGGCCTGCAAGAAAGAGGGCCCCACCGTCCACGTGCGCTTCCGCGGCCTGCCCCCGGAAATCCACGGCGCGGGCGCGGGCGCCGTGCTCTTCGAGGAGCCGCGGAAAGTGGACGCGCAACACGGCAGTTTTGCCGACTGGTTCGGCCCGTTCGAGGTGCATGTGTACCACTTTGCGGCCAGCCGGAAAGCCGGCCGGGACGGGGAGGCCGCTCCGGCGGGGCCGGAACCGCTTCCGTCGGCCCCCGAAAGCCGCCCGCCGCGCCTTTAACCCACCTTGTTGAATCAGCCGCCCGCCGGGCGCCAGAAGCAATTCAACACCCCATGCCCGGCGGCTGTCCGGCTTTGCGCGATGGCCTGGGTGATGAACTCCTTCGCCTGCCGCACGGCGCGCGGCAGGGAGCCGCCCCGCGCCAGGTACCCGGCGATCGCCGCCGAATAGGTGCAGCCCGTGCCGTGCGTGCTCACTCCTCGGACGAACGGCGCGCTCAGCAGCAGCTCCGTGCGCCCGTCGTAGAAAATATCCACCGCCTCCCGAAGCCCGCGCAGGTGGCCGCCCTTGACCAGGGCCGCGCAGCCAAAGCGCCGATGCAACTCCCGGGCGGCGTCCCGGAGGTCCGGCACGGAATCCAGCTTCCGGCCGAGCAGGATTTTGGCTTCGTCCAGGTTGGGCGTCACCAGCGTGGCCAGGGGCAGAAGCTCCGCGCCCAGGGCCTTCACCGCCGCCGGCTTGAGCAGGGCCGCGCCGCTCGTGGATACCATCACCGGGTCCACCACCAGCGGCACCCGCGGGCCGCGCCGGAAAAACTCCGCCACCGCGCGGATGAGCGCCGCCGAATACAGCATCCCGGTCTTGGCGGCCGCCGGGCGCAGCGCCGTGAACACCGCTTCGATCTGGCGGCGCACGATTTCCACGCGGCACGCCTGGATGCCATACACCCCTTCCGGGTTTTGCGCCGTGATGCACGTAATCGCGCTGGTGCCATGCACGCCCAGCGCGGCAAAGGTCTTCAGATCCGTCTGGATGCCCGCCCCACCGCCGCTGTCCGAGCCGGCAATGGTGAGCGCCACCGGGAGTTGACGATGTTTCGACATGCGGCAAGAGTAGCGGGAAGCCGCGCCACGTAAAGCCCGTCCCTGCGGACTGAATCGTCCGGCAATGCGGAGATCGGCCAATCAATCCTCCTGCCACTTCACCGGGCTATTATTTGAAATATATCCTGGACGCGAATTACCCCCCTCGCGGCCGAATTGCGGCAGACCAATCGCTATCTTCGTTGACCGCCGCCTCCGGCCTGATACCCTTTTTCCGGTGGCTGGGGATAAACCGCTGCCCGGTTAACTGACCCGCGCGCGCGGGCCGCCGGGCCGCACTCCCGGCTTTGAATTACAATAACCATGGAAGTTTCTCGCTTATGAAATTACTCGATTCCCCGCGCTCCGGACGGCTCGGAGCTTATGTCTATTACTCGACGCCCTTTGGCCAATGTTGCCGGGCGTTAACCATGCCCCGCGACGCCCGGTCTCCCGCCCAGGCCCGCGCCCGCGCCAGCTTCGCGGCCTGCTCCCAGGCCTGGGGCCGGAGCCTGACCGAAGCCCAGCGCCAGCGCTGGGTGGCCGCGGCGCAAACCGTTCCCAGCCGGCCGTCGGTGGGCCAATACGGGCCCCTCAGCGGCCAGCAATTTTATGTCCGCATCAACAGCGTCCTGGACTGCATCGGCCAGCCGCCCGTCACCGAGCCCCCGGCCCCGGTGGTCTTCAGCCCCAATCTGGTCACCGGGCTGGAGATCGTGCAAGACCCGGAAGCCGGGCTGCGGCTGCGGTTGAACGTCGGGGTGGCCACGGAAGACATCATGGTCTTTGGGCAGGCGCCGTGCAGCCCGGGCCGGATGAAGCACCGTCGGGTTTACTACCTGGGCCTGTTGAGTCCGAGCCAGAACGGGCAGAGCGACATCACGGAGCTTTACACCGCCCGGTTTGGGCAACCGTCGCCGGGGCAGAAGGTATTTATCGTCACCAGCCAGACGCGGAACGGCTGGAAGGGGCCGAACTGGGTCCACAGCGCCATCGTCCCGCCCCCGGCCAAGGCCAAATCTCAGCAAGCTACTGAAAAGGCACCAGTTAAGAAAGCGAAGCCCGCCTCCACCTCGTCCTCTTCCACCGCTCGCACGATCGTTCCTTCTTCGTCGTCTCAGGCTATGTACAAGGGGAGTACACCGGAGGCGCGGCAGGTGCGCATGGATAATAAGCATGAACTCCTTTTGAGCATCCTTGGTACACCCCTTGTACACGGCTTATTGGGAGCCATAGGTTGGCTGGGGAGGTTGAGGAAGTTGGGGGTGGTTGGGATGAGGGCTTGATGAGCGCGAATTGATATTATTCGGTTGCTGAAGCGGCAAACCGGCGGCGCGGAGCAAAGCGTGGTGCTCCGTGGCAGGGAGGGGTCTGCCGGGATCAGGGCGTTCGTATCCTGGCTTGGGGCCGGAAAGCTGATATTTCCGGCAAGCCCGATTCGGGAGGATGGACGCCCTAGCGGGCTTTGATTTCGAGGCGCCGGAAAGGTAAGGCGTGCGAGGCGGCTTGCTTATCCGGACCAGGTTTGAAGAGCGTTTGTCATTTCGGTCGGCCCGGGCGGAAAGTGGCCCCGGGTTCGGCAAGCATTTTGACGTTCGGCTCATTCACTTGCAGGGCAGGGAATGATGGCAACCCGGTTCCTGGGCTTGACGTCCGGCTCCGGGCGCGGCCAGATTGGCGGTCATAAATCCTGACCTTCTCGATTAATTATGAACCGACGACGCGGAAAACCGGCCCGAAATCTCCTGGTCTTATGCCTGCTCAGCCTGGTTTGGGTTGCGGACAGTTCAGGCGCCTCGGATCGGCGGCTCGATGCGAGCGATATTACCAAACCGGACTTCTTTCCCATTCTGCCCTGGAGCCCGTATCACGGCTGGCGTGCGCCGTTTATCACGCACCGGCCAAGCGGGCTGGAAAGCATTGCGGACTGCCAGTTCAACCTGGCGGGTTTTGTTTGGGCGCAGGACTTGCGCCGCTGCCGGAAGCTCGGCTTGGGGGCCATTCTCGTGCCGGCCGCGGCGGAGGTCACCTCGCCGGGTTATTACCGCGAATGGAAAAAACTTTCGGATGCGGAGATTGAGGGCCGCGTTCTGCGCATGGTCCGCGCGGCGGGGCGGAACCCCGCCGTCAAGGGCTTCTACATCATGGACGAGCCGGGGATCATGGATTTTCCGGCCCTGGGCAAGGCGGTGGCGGCGGTAAAGAAGCACGCCCCGGGCAAGCTGGCCTACATCAACCTGTTTCCCAATTACGCGACGCTTGGCGCGCCGAACATGTCCCAGTTGGGCACCTCCAACTACACGGAATACCTGGAGCGGTTTGTGGCGGAGGTTCGGCCGCAGGTGATCAGCTATGATAACTACATGGTGCAGTATTCCGAGGACTTGCGCGAGCCGAAGAAGGCGGCCAGCTATTACCGCAACCTGCTCGAAGTCCGGCGCGTGGCGCGGGCGCACCAGCTTCCTTATTTGAACATCGTGAGCGCCAACCAAATTCGGCCGCATACGCCCATTCCCTCGCCCGCCAACCTCCAGTTCCAGGCCTATACGACGCTGGCGGCCGGGTATCGGGGGATCACGTGGTTTAATTATTATGGCCCGGGGTATAAGTACACGCCGATTGATCCCGCGGGCCGCAAGACCCTGACGTGGGTTTATTTGCGGGACATCAACGCGCAAGTGGCCGCGCTGGCGCCGGTGATGAGCCGGTTAACTTCGACCGGCGTCTTTTTCAGCGCGCCCGCGCCGGTGGACGGCCTGCCGCTGCTGCCGGGCAAGTTGGTGGAGTCGGTCGCCTGCGATGCGCCGGTGATGGTGGGTGAGTTTCGGCACGCCGACGGGGAGGCGTATGTCATGGTCGTCAACCTGAGCCTCGAACGTTCCGCCCGGTTCACGTTTCAGGCCGCCTCACCGCGGGAAACCGTCCAGGTCATCTCCGCCGGGGACGGCTCCCGCTCGGATTACGACCTGAAGAACGGGTTGTGGCTGACCGCCGGCCAGGGGGCGTTGCTGGCTTTAGGGCGCTGACGAATCGGGCCCGCCGTCCCCACCCGGAGGGAGGGTGGCCCCCAAGCCGCGCCGGCGGCGCGGGCGGGACCGGCCGGCCGGGGCAGCGGATTTCGGCGCGGGCGGAAAGCGCAATTCCGCCGCCTTGAGAACGCTCACCCGGCCGTGGGCGGCGAGGTTGGCCCAAACCCAGTTGTAGTACGCGCGCACGGTGCGGGCGTTGAGGAGGGGATTGTCGGTCGTGGTGTGCGCATCGGCGACGACGATGACGTGGAAATCCCGGCTCAGCGCGTTGCGAAGCGTGGCGTCCACGCAGAAGTCGGTGGCGAAGCCCGTCAGCAGCAGGGTGGTGACGCCGCGGGAGCGGAGCGCCGCTTCGAGCGCGGTGCGATAGAACGCATCGCACGTGGTTTTGCGGAGGATTAATTCGCCGGGGCGGACCTGGAGGTGCGGGTGCAATTCCCAACCCGCGCGGAAGGGGGCCAGCTCCGGTTCGGAGGGGTCGCCGTCGTGCTGAATGAAGATAACCGGGACGCCGGCCCGGCGGGCCTGCGCGGTGACCGCGTTGATGCGGCCAAGCACGGAGGCGGCGGCGAAAGGCGGAGGCTCGGAGCCGAACAGCCCGCGCTGCACATCAATCACCAGGACCGCCGCGCGGGCGGGCACACTCGGCTTCATGGCCGCGGGGTTACGGCCGCCGTTCGCGGATGGCGGCCAGGATGCCGGCCACCACCTCGGCTTTGGGTTGGGCGCCGAGGCTGCCCCGGCCGTGGACGCGGACGCTGACGGCATTGGCGGCCAGGTCGCGCGGGCCGACGACCAGCATGGTGTGGACTTTGGCCTGTTCGGCCTGCTGGATTTTGCCGTTGATCTTGTCGTTGCTGTAATCCCCCTCGGCGCGCACGAGGTGGGCGCGCAATTCCCGCACGAGGGCCTGGGCGTAGTTCACCAGCGGGGCTTCCTCGCCGATGGTCAGGACGCGCACCTGCTCGGGGGCGAGCCAGAGCGGGAAGTTGCCGGCGTAATGCTCGATGAGGAACCCGATGAAGCGCTCATGCGTGCCGAGCGGCGCGCGGTGGATGCACAGCGGGGTCTTCTCGGTGTTGTCCCGGTCGCGATAGACCAGGCCGAAGCGCTGGGGCACGGCGAAGTCCACCTGGTTGGTGGCCAGGGTGAACTCACGGCCAATGACGCTCCAGACCTGGACGTCAATTTTGGGGCCGTAGAAGGCGGCTTCGTTGGCCACCTCGACGTAGTTGATGCCGGAGTTTTTGAGCACGTCGCGCACCATGTTCTCGGTTTGAAGCCACAGTTCCGGTTCGTTGACGTATTTGCGGCCCAGGCCTTCCCGGCCGTGGGTGCTGAAGCGCATGAGGTATTTCTCAATGCCGAAGATTTTGAAGTATTTGAGGTACATCTCGTTGACGGCATTGAATTCCTGCGCGAACTGCTCGGGGGTGCAGTAGATATGCGCGTCGTTCATGTTCATCGAGCGCACGCGCATGAGGCCGAACAGTTCCCCGGACTGCTCGTAGCGGTAGCAGCAGCCGTATTCGGCCAGGCGCAGCGGCAGGTCGCGGTAGCTGCGCGGCACCGCCGCAAAGATGCGGTGGTGATGCGGGCAGTTCATGGCCTTGAGGTAGTAGCGGGTGCCCAGCGCGCGAAGCTGTTCCGTCAGGGTGTGGATTTTCTGGTCATATTCCCGGTGGGCGGCCGACCCCTCCGGGCCCGGGGGAGGCTCCCCGTTCCCGCCGGGGGCGGCTTGCTTGAGCGCTTCCAGTTGCGCTTCGAGGTCGCGCTTTCGGGAGTGCTCCTCTTCTTCGAGCAATTCCATGGGCGGGAACATGCTTTCGGCATAGTAGGGCAGGTGGCCGGAGGTGAGATACATTTTCTCTTTGGCAATGTGCGGCGTTTTGGCGCGCACGTAGCCGGCCAGGAACTCGGTTTCCTTGGCCAGTTTCTCCAGTTCCTCGAGGATGGCCGTGCCTTTGGGCAGCCAGAGCGGCAGGCCGGGGCCGGTGTATTCGGTGTCAATGGTATAAAGGCCCATCTCGGCGCCGAGCTTGCGGTGGTCGCGGCGCCTGGCTTCCTCCAGCATTTGAAAATACGCGTCGAGCTGGGCCTTGGTTTTGAAGGCGGTGCCGTAGATGCGCTGGAGCTGGGGGTTTTTCTCGTCGCCCTGGTAGTAGGCGCTGGCGACGGTGGTGAGCTTGAAGGCGCCGATATTGCCGGTGCGCATGACGTGCGGGCCGGCGCACAGGTCTATGAAATCGCCGGTTTTGTAGTAGCTGATGGGTTCGTGGGCGGGGATTTCGGCCAGGTTGCCGAGCTTGAACTTGCTGGGGTTGCCCGGGCGCTCGCTCAGGCCGCCCAGCCGGCCGCTCTCGGAGTCCTTGATGGCCTGCTCGCGGGTGACGACGATCTTCTCGAAGCGATGGTTGGCTTTGATCTCTTTCTTCATTTCGGCTTCGATGGCGGGGAAGTCCTCCGGGGTGATGCGATGCGGCAGGTCCACGTCGTAATAGAAGCCATTTTCGACCGCCGGCCCCGCGGCGAACTGGGCTTCCGGCCACAGGCGCAGAATGGCGGCGGCCATGACATGGGCGCAGGAATGGCGCAGCCGTTCCAGGTCGGTCATCTGGTTGCGGTCATCGAGCGTTTTGCGTTCGTCTTGCATGGTTCTTATTTAAGCACAAAGGGATAAAAAGGGACACTGAATCTTTTGGTTGCGGTGGAAGGGCGATGGGCATTTGCGCCGGCGGGCGGTGCCGCCGCCGGGGACCGGCGGCAGTCTCCGGCGGTGGGGGGCTACATTTGCCGGGCGGCCAGCGCCAGCTTGCGGCGGAAGTCCTCGCGGTTGCGGGCATCGTAGAACTCGGCGGGGTTGAAGTCGTCGGTCAGGATGCAGCCCTGCGCGGGAGCGGGATGCACCACGCCGGCATAGAGCGACTGGACCTCGCGGAGGATATAGGGATGAACCCGGGACAGGTCGGGTTCCCGCCGAAAGGCCAGTTCGGGTTGGTCCGACGCGACAAAGAAGATGGCGCCGTCGCCGCTGGCGTGCGCCCGCACGGAGGGGAATACGGCCTGGAGGGTGTGGTGGAGGGAGGTGGAAAAGAAATCGCGGCCTTCGTCCAGGCTGCCAAAGCTGTTGATAACCAGCGTTCCACCGGGGCGGAGCACGCGGCGGATGGCGGAGAAGGCTTCCCGCGTGAACAGGTGCGTGGGCGAGCTGTCGCCCAGGAAGGCGTCGAGAATGACGGTGTCATATTGGCGGCGGCAGCGGTTCAGGAAGTGGCGGCCATCGTCAAGGGTGAGGTGGATTTGGTTGGTTTGCAGGTCGAAGAAGCGAACGGCGACCGGCACCACCGCGGGGTTGATTTCCACCACGTCCACGCGCACGCCCCGGTGGGCCAGTTCCATGGGCACGATGCCGACCCCCAGGCCGATGCAAAGGGCGTCAGCCAGGCGGGGGGTATAAACGTCCGCCAGCCCGGCGAGCGCGCAGGTGAACAGGGAGACGCTGAGTTTGCGTTCCGGGTCGTAGGTGTTCTGGACAAGGTTGTCGTTGAGATACATGCGGTAGGGGTAAGCGCGCGCGTCCACCACCTGGAGCTGGCCGAAGTGGGAATTGCCGCGGAACAACTCGACGACGTGGGCGTAGGCCGGCGTTGAGCTCAGGGAGCGTTGCCCCGCCGCCGCCGCGCCCAGCGCCAGCAGCAGGAGCAGGGCTGCGGCGCCCCGGCGCCGGGTGAAAAGGAAGTACCCCGCGCTCACCAGCATCAACCCCAGCGCGGTGCCGGTCATGGTGCGCGAGTTGGGCAGGAGGGGAATCAACAGGTAGCCGATAAGCAGCGTGCCGGCCAGGCTGCCCAGGGTGCTGATGGCGGTGAGGCGGCCGACGTTGCCGCCCACGCCGGCCACGGTGGAGGTGATCACGCGGACGAGGTAGGGGCCGGTCGTGGCCAGCAGCGCCAGCGGAATGAAAAAGAGAAGGGCCGAGGCCAGCAGCGAGCCGACGGGAAGGCTGAAGTCGAGGCACCAGTAGGCCAGAGGTTCGCAGAGATGCACGGTGAGAACCAGGTAAAGGGCCGCCGCGAGGATGGCCCAGTACAGCCGCGCGAGCTGCGGGGACTGGTCGGCCAGCCGGCCGCCGGCGTAATAGCCGCAGGCCAGCGCGACGAGCGTGACGGCAATCTGGGCCGTCCAGACAAAGTGCGACAGGCCAATGTAAGGCGAGAGCATTTTGGCGCCGAGAATCTCGATGATCATGATGGCGGCGCCCGTGACCGCCGCCGTGAAGTAGAGGTAGCCGCGCAGGGGCGGGGGCAGGGTGGCTGGGGGCGCCGGTGCGGGACGTTTTTTCACGGCGAAGGTTTTACGCGAGGCGGAGGGCAGACGCAACGGCGAATGCAGACGCCTGGCGCCGTCATCCGCCTTGTTTGCCGGGCTGCGTTGAGGCAGATGCCCGGCGGGATGAGGGCCGCCCGGGAAAGGGGAGGCCACGGAATCGGGCGCGAGGGAGGGAGTGGTTGGGCAGACTGGTTTGCCGCCGGGGAGAGGCGAAAAATGAACGGCAAAGACCGGACGGGAAAAGGAGATCCCGACGGCAAAAGCCGCAACTGAAACCGGGAGCCGGGCTTATTCAGCGGCTTAAAAACGCGGGGTCCGGGAAAAAGAAACCAAATGCGCTTGCTATTGGCGCCTATCTCCCTCATAGTAGTCGCAGACTAGAGATAATTTGATTTATGGCTGATGTAGCAAACAAATACCCAGATAACGCTCCGGGCAAGTATTACGTAGATAATCAATGCATTGATTGCGACCTGTGTCGCGAGACGGCTCCGGATAACTTTATGCGCAATGAAGACGGCGGTTATTCGTACGTTTCCAAGCAGCCCGCGACTCCCGAAGAGGAGGAGCGCTGCAAAGAAGCGAAGGAAGCCTGCCCGGTGGAAGCCATTGGCGACGACGGGGCCTAGCCGTTTTGCTCGTTTCATCCCGCCCGCGGCCGTTCGCCGCGGGCTTTTTGCTAAAGTGCGTCCTCCGGCGCGGCTCGAGTGGAGGAGTTGCGGTACCGTTGTCGTTGCCGTGCTTCGGAAGCGGGGCGGTGTTGTGCCGCTGACGAACGAGGTTTCCAATTCCATTGTTTGCGTTTGACTTGAGTCGGCTCGTAGCGATAATCGCTCTACCAAAGTAAATTATGGCCAAGCTTGTTGTCCTTAGCGCGGGAATGACCGGACGCACACACGAGTTGCAGGTGGAGAGAACCACCATCGGCCGGGTTGAGGATAACACGTTCACCATTGCCGAGCCTTCCGTGTCCAGCCATCACTGCGAGGTATTGCTGCGCGGCAGCGATATCGTGGTGAAGGACCTTAATTCCACCAACGGCACTTACATCAACGGCGAGAAAATCACCGAGGCCATCATCAAGCCGGGTCAAATCCTGCGGTTGGGACAGGTGGAAGTGCGCCTGGAAACGGACGCTCCCGCGGCCCCGGCCAAGAAGAAGATGGATCAAACCCTGGTCATGCAGCGCGGCGTCAGCCTCAACGACCTGGAGCAGAGCGCGCACGGCGGGGGATTTGATACGAAGGGAACGGGATTTACGAAGAAGACCGACAGGGGCAGCAAGGTTTTCTGGATCGTGGCGGCCCTGGTCGGGTTGATTATCGTGGTGGGGCTTCTCTACGCGCTGACCACGATATCCGGCAAATAGATCAGCCTTCCTTCAGCCAGCGGGCTGCATCCACGGCGGCGTAGGTAATAATGATGTCCGCGCCGGCGCGGCGCAGGGCGAGGAGGCTTTCCAGCACCACCGCGCGCTCATCAATCCAGCCCTGGGCGGCCGCCGCCTTGACCATCGAGTATTCGGCGCTGACTGCGTACGCGGCGGTGGGATAGCCAAAGGCCGTTTTTACCCGATAAACAATGTCGAGGCAGGACAGCGCGGGCTTGACCATGACGAGGTCGGCGCCTTCCTGAATATCCAGTGCCACCTCGCGCAGCGCTTCCGACGCGTTGGCCGGGTCCATCTGGTAGCTGCGCCGGTCGCCAAACTTCGGCGCGGATTCCGCCGCTTCGCGGAAGGGCCCGTAGAAGGCGGAGGCGAACTTGGCGGCGTAGGCCATGATGGGCGTATCCGGAAAGCCGTGCCGGTCCAGTTCCGCGCGGAGGGCGCGCACGCGGCCGTCCATCATATCGCTGGGCGCGACCATGTCCGCGCCGGCTTCCGCGTGGCTTACCGCCGTGCGGGCCAGCAATTTCAGGGTGGGATCGTTGAGGATGCGGGCGCCGGATTTGTGGCGCTGGACCAGGCCGCAATGGCCGTGTGCCATATATTCACACAGGCAAACATCAGTAATCACCAGCAATTCGGGCAACTCCCGCTTGAGCAACCGCACCGCCTGTTGCACGATCCCGCGGGCGGCGTACGCACCCGAGGCCCGGGCGTCCTTTCGTTCCGGGATGCCGAACAGCAGGACTGCCGGGATGCCGGCTTCGAGCGCCCGGCCGGCTTCGTGCAATAATTCATCGGGCGATAGCTGATACACGCCGGGCATGGCCGCAATCGGGCGGCGCAGCTTGCGTCCGCTGCGCACGAATAACGGCAAAACCAATTGCCCGGCGTTCAACGAGGTTTCCCGCACCAACTGCCGCAGCCGGGGTGATTGGCGCAGTCGCCGGGGGCGATGCGCGGGGAAGGAGCCCGCTGGATAGAAACTCATGCCCGGATTCTAAAAACGCGGCGCAAAGTGCAAAGCCTAAACTGCATCACCGGGCGGCGGGTTTTGCCCGCCTCCACCGCCGGGCCGATGGTGGCTCCGAAAGACCCCGGAATAGGCGCTTGCCAAGAGGGGCTTTATTTCGCACAATACCATATTATGAAGAATCTAATTGGCGTCATCGCCTTTATTTTGGTTCTGGTGTGCCTGGGGCTGGGGATTGGGCTGATCACGATCAAGAAGCAGGCGACGGATCAACAGCATGATCTGACTGAGAAGAATATTGCGTTGTCAAACCGCCTGGTGCAGGCCAATGACGAACTGGATCAACAGAAGCAAACCAATGCCCTGCTGGAAAACGACCGCGAGGAGCGGAAGAAGGCATTCGAGGCGCTGACAAATAACTACACCCAGGCACTGATCTCCCTCGCCCAGACCGCCAATACCCTTGCTCAAACCGAGGCCGCCCTCAAGAGCAGCCAGGAAGAAACCGCCCGGCGCGATGCGAAGATTGCGGAGTTGGAGGAGCAGAACCAGGCGCTCGACAAGCGGGCGGCGGATTTGAACACGGCGATCACCGATTTGACCCGCCAAATCGAGGAGACGAAGCGGAAGCTGGCCTCCTCCGAAGGCGAAAAGGATTTCCTTAACAAGGAGCTTAAGCGGCTCATGGCGGAAAAGGCCGAACTGGAGCGGCAGTTCAACGATTTGGCCATTCTGCGCGCGCAGGTTTCCAAGCTGAAAGAGGAGCTTTCCGTCGCCCGCCGGCTCGCCTGGATTCGCCAGGGTCTCTTCGCCAGTCCGGATCAAAAGGGCGCGCAAAGGCTGATGCGGAGCCCCTCCGCGACGCAGCCCAAAGCCCCTCCGCCCAATTACGATCTCAATGTGGAGGTCACCGCCGACGGTTCGGTCAAGGTTATCCCGCCTTTGACCAATCGTCCCCCGGCGACCAATCCACCGGCCCACTAGCAACGCCGGGCGGGCTGTGAATCCGCGGGGGCTTGTGCCTGCCGCCGACTGGACTATTTACCCACGACTATGCCGACTTACGAATACGTTTGCGAGAAATGCGGACATCGTTTTGAGAAGTTTCAGCCCATTACCGCTCCGCCTTTGACGGCCTGCCCCAAAGACCTGTGCGCCCGTCAACCCTGGGGCAAAGGCAAGGTTAAACGGCAGATCGGCGCGGGCGCGGGCCTGATTTTCAAAGGCAACGGTTTTTACATTACCGACTACCGCAGCGAGAAATATAAGGAAGCCGCCAAAAAAGACGTCCCCCCCGCCGCTGCCTCCAGCAGCACGGAGAAGCCCGCGACCAGCTCCGGCGGCAAGCCCGCCGCCAAGCCTGCGGGCAAATCGGCCTCCAAGGCCGCCGCCAGGAATTAAGCGCCCTGGTTCCCCGCGCCAATGGCCGGGCCGGGTCTTTCCGTGATCGGGTAAAAATACCAGCGCCGGCAGCGGGAGGCGGATGCGAACAACAGGCGATCCGGAATGAAGATTCAGGTCAAAGCAGTCACCGGGTTGGGAATGGCCCTGGCAATGGCCTCGGCCCTCTGGCTGCCGGCCGGGCCCTGCTGGGCCGGAGCTACGCAGTTGCCGGCGAACCTGGTATCGGCGCGGAGCCAATCCGGGCAATTCGTGGTCTATGCCGGGTCCACCCCGGGCTCGATTCCGCCTGTCCTCGAACCTGCGAAGAACCAGGGTTTCATTCGGTTGGAAGCCACCCTGGTGGCGGTATCATGCGAGCGCATCAAACAGCTTCTCACGCGTGAACTGGACGACCCCGCGCCGTGGCGCGGCACGATTTACCTGGTGCTCTATCCCGCCCGCGGGGCCAGCGACCCGATTACGATTACCACGGAGCGGTTCAAGGACGAGTCGCATTACCGGGTGGATATGCCGGACGTGGTGGAGCGGATTCGCTACGTGCGGGCCGTGGTGCAGGTCTTGTTAATCGAGATGGCGAATCGCGCAGGCTGGGCTCAGGCCGCGGAGGTTCCCGCCTGGCTGAGCGAAGGGTTCACGCAGTTGCTGCTGGCGGCCAATGAAGTCGAAATCATCCTGCCCGCGCCGTCGGAGAGCACGAGCGGCCTTAATCTCAGCACCATGACGGTCCGAAGCCGCAAAGAATCCCTGGAGGACCAGGTCCGGAAGAAGCTGCGCGGGCGCGCGCCGCTAACCTTTGAGGACTTGAGCTGGCCTACGGAGGAGCAGCGGTCCGGCGAGGCTGGCGAGGTTTACTCCGGCAGCGCGCATTTGTTTGTGGGCGAACTGCTGCGCCTGCCGGAAGGCCGCGCCGCGTTGCGCGGAATGCTGACGCGGTTGCCGCAGCACTACAACTGGCAGTTTGCTTTTCTTAAGGCGTTTAGCCCCCGCTTTGAACGTCCGCTCGATGTCGAAAAGTGGTGGGCTTTGTCCCGCGCGCAGATCCTCGGACGCGAGCCGGCGACCGCCTGGTCGCTGGAGGAAAGCTGGCGGAAGCTGGACCAGGCGTTGCGCGCGGCCGTGCTGGTGCGCGCTGCGACCAACGACTCTCCGCTGCGCGCCGACGTGCCGCTGCAAACGGTGCTGCGCGAATGGGAACCCCAACGGCAAATCCTGGCGTTCGACCACGCGCTGCGCCAACTGGAGTTGCTCCGTCCGCGGCTGGCTCCGGAGCTGGCCGGACTTGTGGAGGACTACAGCCAGGCCATCAAGGCTTACACGCAGCAGCAGGGCCGCGGCGGGGCGGTGCTTCCCGCCAGCCGGAAAGCCAGCCAGCAGCGGGCTATCGAAGCCGCGATCCAGCAACTCGACGCGCTGGATGTCCGCCGCCAGGCCATGCTCTCTCCGTCATTGGCACCGGAGGCGGTTCCGCTTCCCGCCGCTTCCGCCCCGCCGCCTTGATGTTGCACCCGGCTGAGTTGGGGCGGGAGTTGCGCCGCGACGACTTTTGCGCCAGACTCGGGCGGTGAAACCACGCGTTCGCTTTGCGCCTAGTCCGACGGGGTTCCTGCATATAGGCGGGGCTCGCACGGCGTTGTTTAATTGGCTTTATGCCCGGCATGCGGGCGGGACTTTCATCCTGCGCATCGAAGACACCGATGCGGCACGCAACACCCAGGCGGCTGTCGAGGTTATCCTCAACGGCTTGCGCTGGCTGGGGCTGGACTGGGACGAAGGCCCGCTGAGCGGCGATCCCGCCGGGCCCAGCCGCGGCGACTACGGTCCTTACTTTCAAAGCCGCCGCCGGGACATTTACCAGCGGCGGATCGAGGCCCTGCTCGCGAAAGGGCTGGCGTATGAAGCGGACGGAACGATCAAGTTCAAGATGGACCGTGCCCCCATCCTCATTCCGGACCTGGTCGTCGGCGATGTGCGACGCGAGTTGACCGACCGCGAGCAAGCGGACCCGGATTTCATCATCGTGCGCTCGGACGGGCAACCGGTGTTTCATTTCGTCAACGTGGTGGACGACCTCGAAATGGGCATTACGCATGTCATCCGCGGCGAAGACCACCTCAGCAACACCGCCAAGCACATCGCCCTGTTCCGCGCGCTGGATGCCGACCCGCCCCAATACGCCCACATCCCGCTCATCCTGAATAGTGATGGCACCAAGATGAGCAAGCGCGACCAGGGCGCCTCGCTCATGACCTACGGCGAGGAAGGCTACCTGCCCGAAGCGCTGGTGAACTACCTGTGCCTGCTTGGCTGGTCGCCCAAGGGCAATCGTGAAAAAATGCCGCTTACGGAAGTGATTGCAGCGTTCGACCTGCCGCAAATCCTTCGCCACAATGCGCGGTTCGATCTCGCCAAGCTGGTTTGGCTGAACGGCGAATACCTGCGCGAGTTGAGCGACGAACGCTTCTACGAGTTATCCGCCGAAGCGCTGCGGCGCGGCGGGTTGGAGCTTGCCCGGTATCCGGACGCCTACGTACGTGCCGCGCTGGAAACATGCAAGGGCAAGGTGAAGCTGTTCAGCGAATTGCCGGCCTACGCCGGGTTCTACTTCACGGACGAAATAAAATACGATCCTGCGGCGGCGGAAAAGGAGTTCACCCCGGAAAACCGGCCGCGGGTGGACAAACTGCGCGCGGCACTGGCCAAACTGGAGCCGTTCGAGCCGGATCCAATTGGCGCGACGCTCAAAGCCGTGGCGCAGGAACTGGGCGTGAAAACGGGTGTGCTGGTGCATCCTACGCGCCTGGCCTGCTGCGGCAACACCGCTGGCCCCAGTCTCTATCATTTGCTGGCAATCCTCGGCAAAGACCGCGCGTTGGCGCGCCTGGATCAGGCGCTCGCCCGGATGGTCTAGGCCACCTTCCTTAACCGGCCAGGTTGCGGTTCTTGGCGCGCGAATCAGTTGCCAGTCGCGCCTTGAAGGCCAGCAGTTTCTTCTGGAGCGCCGCATCTCCGACTGCCAGGATTTGCAGCGCGAGCAAGCCGGCATTGCGGGCCCCGCCAATCGCGACCGTCGCCACCGGTATGCCGCTGGGCATTTGTACGATGGACAACAGCGAGTCGAGCCCCTTCAGTGCTTTGCTCTCGATTGGCACCCCGATTACCGGCAGCGTGGTAAACGCCGCCGCTACCCCCGGCAAATGCGCCGCCCCTCCGGCTCCGGCGATGATTACCTGCAAACCGCGAGCCCGCGCCGTCGTGGCATAACGCTCCAGGTCCCGTGGCGTGCGATGCGCGGAGATGACCCGCTCTTCGCTGGCCACGCCAAATTCAGCGCAGGCCTCCGCCGCCGCCTTCATGGTGGGCCAGTCGGAGTCGCTGCCCATGATGATTCCGATCCGGGGTTTGGGAGTTTGCTTCATGGGCGGTATGATTTACTTTGGTTTGTGGAAACTCAATCCTGAAATGGCCGGTTGTCGCCGAATTGTAAGGCTGGCTTTGTTAGGGCTGAAACTATGGCGATTACCCCGAGTGCGTTGCTCACCGGGTGCGGCGTCCGCCGATGGAGTTGACGAAGCGCCCTGATGCAGGCACAGTCAATTCAGGCTTGGCCATGACAACCGCCAACAAAATCACCATCCTGCGCATCCTTCTGATTCCTGTTTTTGTCGTGGCGGTGCTCTACTATGGGCAGGGGGGCAAGAGTGTGCACTGGTGGTTAGCGGTGTTGTGCTTCGCTACCGCGTCCATTTGCGACGGTGTGGATGGCTATATCGCGCGCCGCTTCAATCAGCGCAGCGAACTGGGCGCCATGCTCGACCCGCTGGCCGACAAGCTCTTGCTGGCCTCCGCCGTGATTGTGCTGAGCTTTGATCACCGGCCCTACTTGGAAGCAGTCCCGCTCTGGCTCACCGGCACCATTATTGGCCGGGACATGTTGCTGTTAATCGGTTTGCTGGTCATTCGGCTAATGGTCGGGAAATTCACTATCCGGCCTCGGGTGGTGGGCAAGGTCGCCACGGTGTTGCAGATGGCCGTCGTGCTGTGGATCCTCTTGCGATGGCCGCAACGCTGGCTCTTGTTCTGGACCATCAGTGCCGCTGTCTGCACCGGTGCTTCAGGGTTGTTATATGTTTGGGACGGCAGCCGCCAGTTGAGCGCCCACCCGTCGGCCAGTCCCAAGCCCGGGAGCTAAGCCTTTTGCAGTTGGGGCTATCTTGTTGCCCTCGGGCGGCCAGGTGATTGACCTTTGCCGGGATTCCCGCCACCTTCCCGGCATGCTGAATACCGGACCGCTGAAACAATTTCTCGAAGACCAAATGCCGGCCGCTCTGGGTATTTTGCGGCGCATGGTAGAGATTAATAGTTTTACGGGGAATCGTGTTGGCGTGAACCAGCTTGGCCGATTTACGGCCCAATGTTTTGCGCCCTTGGGGTTCAGCGCGGAGTATGTACCCTCGGCCAACCCGGCTTGGGGCGATCATTTGGTGCTGACGCGGCGCGGTTGTTCGAGCAAGAGCCTCGCTTTGATTTCGCACCTCGATACCGTATTCCCGCCCGAGGAAGAGGAACGTAATAACTTTCGCTGGCAACTGGAAGGCGACCGCATTTTTGGTCCAGGCACACACGATATCAAAGGCGGCTCAGTGATGATGTGGCTCGTGCTGTCGGCATTACAGGTTCAGTTCCCGAAGTTATTTGCGAACATTACCTGGAAGCTGATTTGGAACTCTTCTGAAGAATGCTATTCGCCTGATTTTGCGGAAGTCTGCCGCACGCACTTCGATGACGGCACGCTGGCGGCGCTGGTCTTTGAATCCGAAGGGCGCCTGGATAATATCCCGCAGTTGATCGTGGCTCGCAAAGGGCGGGGGACCTGGCGGGCGACGGTCGGTGGTCGCGGCTCGCACGCTGGCGGCAAGCACGCGCACGGTGTCAACGCCATCGTTCAACTCGGCCGCACGGTGCAACGCATCGCCGCCCTGACGAATTATGAGCGTGGGCTCACGGTCAATGTTGGCACCATTAACGGCGGAACCGTGCTGAACCGTGTTCCGCACGAGGCCGTGGCGGAGGGGGAATTTCGCGCATTCACGCCGGAAGTCTTTATGCAAGCCAAGCAGGATCTGCTTGCGCTGGCGGGGCCGGGCGAGGTGCACAGTTCCGCCGATGGTTATGCCTGCAAGGTCCAAATTGAAATCCTTACCGAATCCGCTCCCTGGCCAAGGAATCCAGGCACCGACGGACTCTTTCAGCTTTGGAAACAGACCGCCGACGAACTTGGGTTGGCGTTAAACTGCGAAGAGCGGGGCGGCCTGAGCGACGGCAACCTCATTTGGGATGTGGTGCCCACACTCGACGGCCTCGGCCCCTGGGGCGACAACGACCATTGTTCCGAGCGCAGCCCCGACGGCTCCAAGCTGCCCGAATTTGTGGAAGCGAGCTCTTTTGTCCCCAAGGCCGTGCTGAACATTGCCGCCCTCCAGAAGTTGTGCGGTTCCTGAGGCTGGTGCCCGGCCGTGCTCATTCGGGCGATATCGTGTCTAACATCGCAACTCTCGCGCGGGGCCTTGTCTCCTTTCCCATAAAGCATGAAATAGAGGCGTCAAAGGTTGACAGTTCTATTATATTTAAGAGGTAACTGAGCAATATGACTGGCCCGCGTTCCGTCCGCAATCTTGCCCTGATTGGATTCATGGGCAGTGGTAAATCTTGCGTGGGTCGGATGGCGGCCGATTTGCTCCATTTCACCTTTTTGGACACTGACCAGGTCATCGAGGCGCGAGCCGGGAAGAGGATTAGTGACATTTTTGCTCAGGACGGCGAGAGGGTCTTTCGTGAGTGGGAGCGACGGATAGTCGAGGAACTGACCCGGCGTGAGAAGACGGTCATTGCCACCGGGGGCGGATTGCCGATCGACCCGGACAACCTGACCAGCCTTAAGACGCATTCGTTGGTCATCTGTCTTTGGGCCTCGCCGGAGACTATCTGGGAACGCACGCGTGGCCACAGCCACCGGCCGTTGCTGAACGAGAGTGATCCATTGACAAAGATTCGCCAGCTTTTGGCTGTCCGGGAGCCCTATTATCGCCAGGCCGATGTGCTGGTGAACACCGAGATGCGGTCGTTACGCGAGGTCGTGCAGCATGTGCTGCACCAGTTTTGTCTGGTGCGATCCGGTCACCGATGAAAGAGGCTCTTCGGCAGCGAGCGCGTGAGTTGGGCTTCGATGACTGCCGCGTCACCACCGCCAGTCCTCCGGAGACTGCTCCGTATTTCCAGCAGTGGCTCGCCGCAGGACGGCAAGGTCGAATGGCTTGGCTCGAACGCACTATGCGGGAGCGAACAGATCCGCAGGTAGTGCTGTCCGGGGCCCGAAGCATTATCACGCTGGCAGCCAGTTATCACTGTCGCGGTTCCCAAACCGGTTCCGTCGCCCGCTATGCTCGCTTTGACGATTATCACAACATCCTGAGCGAGCGATTGAAAATACTCACTGATTTTGTGAGCCAACTAGGGGAGAGCGGCACTCGCTCGCAATGGTACGTGGATGTCGGCCCGGTGCTGGAGCGGGATGTGGCTCAGCGTGCCGGGCTGGGTTTTATTGGTAAGCACACCAACCTCATCAGCCGCCGGTTAGGCAACTGGTTTTTTCTCGCTGAGATTATCACTACCCTTGCCTTGGAGCCTGATCTGTCGGAGCGCACTCGCTGTGGTTCCTGCCGGCGTTGCATCAAGGCCTGCCCAACCGCGGCGATAATTGCCCCCTTTCAACTCGATGCACGGTATTGTATCTCCTACTTGACGATTGAACTGAAAGGGAGCATCCCGGTCGCACTGCGCCCGGCTATCGGGAATCGCATTTTTGGCTGCGATGAGTGCCTGCTGGTGTGCCCGTGGAATCGCTTTGCTCGGGAAGGGCAGATCATGAAGACGTATGCGCGCCCGGGGTTTACGCAACTGGATTTGCTAGACTTGTTGACTTTGGGGGAATCGGAGTTCACGCGTCGTTTTGCGGGCACGCCCATCCAGCGCGTGCGACGTCGCGGCCTGTTGCGCAACGTCTGCGTTGCGTTAGGAAACACCGGTGGTGAGCCAGTTTTGGCGGAACTGCATAAAGCAACTAATGATGCAGACCCGCTGGTAGCGCAGCATGCTCAGTGGGCGGTAGAGCAAGTGACCGCACGGATTAGCACCCATCGCGGAGTTCTTCCGGATTGAAACAGATTTGCATAGACACAGCGCCAGTTGTCTTTACTCCGGCGTATCAAGTTTGGGAATGGACAACCTCCTCGAAAAGTTAGATGCGGAAGGTTCACCATTCGGTGTGAGAGAGAGTAGGGTAAATCCGTTATTTCAATCTCCATCATCGCGCCGAAATTGATTTAGGCATCTAAAGCTTGAACTTGCGGTTAAAAATCGCTAGGAGTGGAGCAATAAATGACAACCTGCACGCATTTCTTATGAAGAAACTCAATGTCGGACTTATCGGTTGTGGTTTCATGGGCCGCACGCACTCGAATGCGGCGCGCCGGGTGAACAACTTTTTTGACCTTGAATACCAGCCTGTGCTCAAAGCCGTTTGTGATTTGGATGCGGCCCGGGCCCAGGCGTTTGCCGCCCAGTGGGGTTACGAATCCTGTGAAACGGACTGGCGCAAGCTCATTGCCCGTCAGGACATAGATATGGTGGACATTACCGTGCCGAACGACTTGCACCGGGAAGTGGCGGTGGCGGCGGCTAAGGCCGGCAAGGTGATTCTGTGCGAAAAACCGCTGGCGCGCACCGGCCCGGAAGCTTTGAAAATGGTGCAGGCGGTCGAGCGGGCGGGCGTCCCCAACTTTGTGTCCTACAATTACCGGCGTATTCCAGCAGTCACCCTGGCCAAGCAACTCATAGACGAGGGCAGGCTTGGACGGATTTTTCATTACCGCGCGAAGTTTTTGCAGGACTGGACGATTTCCAAAGACCTGCCTCAGGGCGGTCCGGCATTGTGGCGGTTGGATGCGAAGGTCGCTGGCAGTGGTGTGACCGGTGACCTGCTGGCCCACTGCATTGACACTGCGCTCTGGCTCAACGGTGATTTAGAACAGGTAAATGCCATGGCGGAAACCTTTATCAAGCAGCGTAAGCATACAGTTTCCGGCAAGGTCGAGAAGGTGGGGATAGATGATGCGTGCGCTTTTCTGGCGCGATTTAAGAATGGATCACTGGCTACATTTGAATCCACCCGTTTCGCCCGCGGGCACAAGGCGCTTTACACCTTTGAAATTAACGGCGAGCACGCCTCCCTCTTCTGGGATCTGCATGATTTGCATCGCTTGCAGTACTTTGATCACCGCGACGCGGGTCGTGTCCGGGGTTGGCGTAGCATCCACGTCACTGACGGGGACCATCCGTACATGGGAAAGTGGTGGGTGCCGGGGCTGCAGATTGGCTACGAGCACAGCTTTGTTCACCAGCTTGCCGATTTTCTCCAGGGCTTGGCCACGGGAAAATCTGCACGTCCGACCTTCCGCGACGCACTCCAAACACAGTACGTCTGCGATGCCGTGCTCAAGTCTGCAAAGACCCGCCGTTGGGAAAAGGTGCCGAAGGTTAAGTAGCTAAATATTCCCTGCCCCTTATAAAGACGGCAGGTCACCGTGCCGGCACTCTGCCAGTTGAACGTTTCAACACGTAAACGGCCAACTTTCCGGAAGCAGGGCCTGGGTGCGTTCCATCGTGTCCTTGCCTATGAATCAGCCTTCAACTCACGCTGACGCCCATCAAAAACTCGGCATTACTGTGCGTCTTTTTGAGTTTGTTTAACACCAGTTCCATCGCCTCGACCGGTGGCACTCCAGTGAGTGCCCGGCGCAGGATGACCACTCGATTGTATTCGTCCGGATGATAAAGCAGTTCTTCTTTGCGCGTGCCGGAACGCTCGATATTGATGGAGGGGAAAATGCGCCGATCCACCAGTGCGCGGTCCAGGCAAATCTCCATATTGCCGGTCCCTTTGAACTCTTCAAAAATCACCTCATCCATCCGTGACCCTGTATCTACCAGTGCCGTCGCGATGATCGTCAGGGACCCCCCTTCTTCGATATTGCGGGCCGCTCCGAAAAACCGTTTGGGTTTGTGCAGGGCGTTGGCATCCACACCGCCGGATAGGATCTTACCCGAATGCGGCTGCACGGTGTTATAGGCACGCGCCAGGCGCGTAATCGAGTCCAACAGGATAACCACGTCGCGCTTGTGCTCGATCATTCGCCGCGCTTTCTCGATCACCATTTCCGCTACTTGTACGTGCCGCTCCGGCGGTTCGTCAAAGGTCGAACTGATGACCTCTGCCCCTCGGCAAGTTCGTTCCATGTCTGTTACCTCTTCCGGGCGTTCGTCGATCAGCAGGATGAACAGGTAGGTCTCCGGATTATTCTTCAGAATGGCGTTAGCCACTTTTTGCATCAGCACCGTTTTGCCTGTGCGTGGCGGGGCAACGATCAATCCACGGCTGCCTTTGCCGATCGGGCAAACAAGATCCAGCACTCGCGTGGAAAGCTCGTCTGGAGTGGTTTCCAGAATAAAGCGCTGGTTGGGGAAAAGCGGCGTCAGGTTGTCGAAAAGAATCTTGTCTTTTGCCTTGTCCGGTTCTTCCTGGTCCACCGCCTCGACTTTCAGTAGCGCAAAGAACTTCTCCTTTTCTTTCGGTGGACGAATTTGGCCTGCTACCAGGTTTCCAGTTTGCAGGTCGAAGCGACGAATTTGCGACGGCGAAACATAGATATCTTCTGGACAGGGCAGATAATTAAAACTTTGCGAACGGAGAAACCCAAAGCCTTCAGGCAACACTTCCAATACCCCCTCTGAAAACAGCACTCCGGCCCGCTCCGCGTTTTTTTGCAGGATATGAAAAATAACCTCGTGCTTGCGCATTGTTCCGAAGTTCTCCACCTCAAGGTCCCGCGCCATTTGGTTCAGATCCGGCATGGACATCGCTTGCAATTTGGCAATGTTGACCGAAGCCGGGGCCCCGGGCTCCTTTTCCCTCTCCGGGGCGTGTTTTGTCCGTGGCGGTTCCTCTACTAGTGGTTCCACTGGCGTGGAGGGCGGCGCCAATGCTTCCGCGGGTGCCTCTGCCGTAGTGTCTAGTGGAACGCTTACTCCCGCGTCATTGCCGTTTAAGGGCGCAGCAACAACTTCTTTGGCCGCTTTGCTTTTGGCCTTTTTTTTTGGTCTTGGCATAAGTCAGTACGTTTAGCCTGTAAAATGTATTTCGGGTAAGACCGCTATGAAACTGTCTCTCAGTCCAGCCCTTTGACTGGGCAACTACCGCTTCGATTAATTTAATATGGAATGGCCGCCTACCAGGAGCATCGTGTTAACTTTCCAATTATTCCGCGGTGCGGCAAGGGAAATCTCATCAAATTCAGCGGCAGCCTGACGTATTCTTCTTGGGCTGTCAAGTCTTAGCTAATGTCATAGTGCGCTGAAGAATTGGTCCGCCGTTCAATAGGGCAACGGAAACCGCGCGGTCAACTCGTGTACCCGCTGCCGCACCTTTTCGCTGACTTCCACATTCTTGAGGTCTAGCAACACCTCGCTGATCATGTCGGCAATGGCCGACATCTCGGATTCTGCCATGCCGCGCGTTGTGACTGCCGGTGTGCCCAGTCGGATGCCGCTTGCCAGGAAGGGGGACCGTGTCTCGAATGGAATCGTATTCTTGTTTACGGTGATGCCCGCCAGATCTAGAGCCGCTTGGCATTCCTTGCCCGTCGCTCCGCGTGCGCCTACGTTCACCAGCATCAAGTGGTTATCCGTGCCTCCGCTTACCAATCGGAAATTGTTCTGCTTCATTCCCGCGGCCAGGGCTGCCGCGTTCTTGACGATTTGCTTCTGGTACTCCTGGAACGACGGCTGCATCGCTTCCAGCAGACACACCGCCTTGGCGGCAATCACATGCATTAACGGCCCGCCTTGGATGCCCGGGAAGGTCTGTGAATCTATCTCCTTTGCGTATTTTTCCCGGCACAACACCAACCCTCCGCGTGGACCGCGCAACGTTTTATGGGTCGTGGTCGTCACAAAATCGGCGTAGGGTACCGGGTTTGGGTGCAACCCTGCGGCCACCAGCCCAGCGATATGTGCGATATCGGCCAACAGGTACGCTCCGACCTCGCGCGCGATTTGCCCCAACCGCTCGAACTCAATCATTCGCGGATAGGCACTAGCTCCCACCGTGATCATCTTAGGCCGGTGTTCCCGCGCCATCCGGGCTAGTTGCTCATAATCAATGCGTTCATCATCCTTCCGCACTCCGTAATGGATCACCTCGTAAAACCGGCCCGAAAAATTTGCCTTGTTGCCATGCGTCAAATGCCCACCATGCGTCAGGTCCATTGTGAGCAGTTTGTCTCCGGGTTTGAGAAAGGCAAAATACACCGCCATGTTTGCCTGGCTCCCGGAGTGGGGCTGTACATTGGCGTGCTCGGCTCCAAAAAGTTTCCGGGCGCGCTCGATCGCCAATTGCTCAATTACATCCACATTCTCGCAGCCGCCATACCATCGCTTCCTTGGATAGCCCTCGGCATATTTATTGGTCAGCACGGATCCCTGTGCTTCCATTACGGCGGGACTGGTGAAATTCTCACTCGCAATTAGCTCAATGTTTTCTTGTTGGCGCCGGACTTCTTGCTTAATGGCTGCGGCCACTTCCGGGTCAACTGCTTGCAATCTGTAATCAGCGGGCATAATGCGTTTTTCCATAAAGGTTCCTTTCTTTTGGTGTCCCTCGAAATCCGAGGTGCGGGGCTCGGTCGCCCCGGATTCAATGAATCTCAGCAATGATGTGATCCCTCGTTTGATTTGGTCGCGGCAATCTACATATATCGCATATGAGCCACCGATCGGATCGCGAATATCTTTTTCACCCGGCCCCAGTTGTTCATCGAACTCGCGCAGCAGAAAGGTCTTTTCCCGTGCTGGTGGGTAGAGGGTGGCTATCGTTTCAACGTGACCGAGAGTCATGCCGAAGATGTAATCAGCCTGGCTGACTAGTTCCGCGGTTAGCGCCTGGCTGCGCAGACCCGAAATGTCTATATCCAGTTCTTTGAGGGCAGCGACCGCATGCGGAGTAGGAGGCTGCCCATCTGCCGCGCCGAGACCTGCCGACACCGCGCGATAATCTCCCCGTTCCCGGATAAACTGCCGGAAGATGCCTTCCGCCATCGGACTCCGGCACACGTTTCCGGTGCAAACAAACAGGATTGTTTTCATTCAATCATGCACTGGCAATTTCAGGAGGGCCAATCGCGTAACCATTTATCAAGCGATTAAGATCAAATCATCGGCCGAACCAACGCTAAGCCCCGCAGTAAATCCAGCGCCCGAGCTAACACCGGATCCCGGACAATCGGTTGCTCCGGTTCGCTTTCCCGTGGGGCGTTCAGGCTTGCCTCGCTTAACCCCTCGTGCCGCTCGCGCATCAGTTCCGCCTCATTCAAGCGCGGTCGCCGCGTTGCTGGGGTCGCTCCTGCAATACCGGTTCCAACTGGCAGATTCGTCTTCGCTAAAGTTTGAAAAGCATCGGCAAAATACTTTTGTTCCTCAGCCGGATTGACAGCTACCACAATATCCGGAGTGAGCCCTTCTGTGGTCAGCGCCGAGCCATCGCCTAACTGGATCATCGCCGTCGCAATTCGCAAACGAACGCCATTTTTCAAAGGAAACTCCTGTGTCACCTGTGCCTGGCCTGCCGTTTTTCCTCCCAGGAGCAAGGCGGTTCCGGTCTTCCGCAGCACCGCTGCCATCGCTTCTGCGGCCTCCGTTGTTTGCCGATTCACGAGTACTGCCACAGGCACGCAGATCGCGTTGCTCTTTGTCTGCGCGCGCACTATTCCGTTGCCACAATCTAACAATGGTTGCTCCTTTTTTACGAATAAATCCGCTGCCGCAGCGGCCGCTGCGTAATCATCACCCCCTGCATAGCGCAAATCCAGTATAAGTCCGTTAACCCCGTTTGCAGATCCCGGATTACTCCATGTTCGAGCAATTGCTTCCGATAAACCCTCACCTACCTGCGCGACCCGTATATACAGGATGTCTCCTTGAAACACTTCCGCTTTGCTCACCCGAGGTCCTGCCATCGTCCGAGGAGCCTTCCCATTGGTAATAAGGACCACTCGCGGGCTGAGTTCCGCCACCAGTCCCCGGACAACGGCCTCGTTCAATTGCGTCTCGGTTATCCCGACCAGATGGGAGCGGATCAAGTCATATACTTCTTTGCAGTCTGGCCCGGAGGTCTCCTCAGCCGTGGCTACCGTCAGCAGTAAGCCCGCCAACCCGCCACATAGCACCAGCCAGACCGTCACGAGACAACTGGTTCCAATTCGTATCATGTATTGCTATAATGTCCCCTTCAGGCTTCAAAGTAAAGCTAACGGTCTACCATGGCGTGAGCAGGCGAGCTTTAATTGGAGGCAATTTGATGTGTCGGCCGACCCGCGATCCGTTGCAACTATAACTTGTCTGGGCTGCTTAACAAGTGCGCTACGCGAGCCAGAAGGCGGCCCGCCGCACCTCCGTCCAGGACGCGGTGATCGAAGCTTAAAGTGAGATTTGCTTCCATAGCCGGCACGAACTGGGCTTTCGACGTGTCCCAAGCAGGCACTGGGCGAGCCGCGCCCATTCCCAGGACCAGCGTCTGCTCCGGCAGCGGGATAGGCGTCGCCCAAGTCAGACCAAAGGTGCCAAAGTTGGTCACGGTGGCAATAGAGCCGCCAGTGACGTCGGTTGGCAGCTTGCGTTCATGAGCCAGTTTGATCAACTCATCGTAGCGTTTCACCAAATCCTTGAGCGGCGTTTTTTCTGCGCTGCGAATCACTGGAACCAACACCCCTTCTTCGGCTTCGACAGCGAACCCGATATCAATGGCCGTAGGGTGAACAATCTTATTGCCGATGAGTCGGCCGGCGGGAGTGCTGTTTTCAGCCAGTGCCAAGGCCAGCGCCCGCAAGGCGTAAAGGGCCGGGCCGGGCTTGGGATCACACATCTTGCGGTGGTTCAGAAGCGGGTCGAAACAGACGGGCAAAGCGACCGTAGCCAGCGGCCGGGTCCAACTGCGTCGCATGGCGTCGGCAACAGCCACGCGCATGGGCGAAGCCTGCGTCAGCTTATGTCGTTCCAGATTGGCAATAAACCGTTCAAAGTCCTGAATGGTCACGCGCCCAGCGGCGCCACTGCCTGGGAGACCCGCCAAGTCGGCCGCATGGAGTCCCAATTCCATCATACGCGCCTTCATGCGCGGCGACATATAGCTGGCACCTTCAGCATTAGCCGGCACGGGCAGACCGCGAACCGTCGGTTGCACGCCTTTATGGCTGGCACCTGCCAGTTCCCGGCGTGAAAGATCAAACTCGGACTCATCTCCGCCATCATCGGCGGAGGAATCCAAATCCAAACCCAGCCGTGTGGCGTCTTCCGGGCTGGCTTCCAAATAGCCTAACACCGCGCCAACCGGGTAACTGGTGCCTGGCTTTGCCAGGAATCTTTCCATCCGCCCAGGGCAGGGTGAGGTTATGTTCATGGTGGCCTTGCTGGTTTCCACCTCGATGATGTCTTGGTCGGTTTGCACGTGGTCTCCAACCGGGACCAGCACGTTGACGACCGTGGCTTCAGCGATAGATTCGCCGAGTTGAGGCATGATGATTGGGATGGAGGGCATGGCGGCTGAAAAACGTTTACAATCGCAACAAACGGCGGGCAGCGGCGGCTATGCTGTGAGCCGTGGGACGATGTGCCGCCCACAAACTGGGATGATAAGGAACCGGGGTTTCTTTCGCGTTGAGCCGTTGCGGCGGGGCGTCGAGCAGCCCAAAGCCTTCACTGGTCACACGTGCGATCACCTCCGCCGTGACGCCCCCCCAGGGCCAGGCTTCTCCCACGCAGAGGAGCCTTCCGGTGCGTGCTACGGAGGCCATAACGGTATCAGTATCCAGAGGTTTCACGGAGCGGAGATCAACTACTTCAATCTCCGCTCCTTCCGACGCCAGTTCATCCGCTACTGCGAGTGCTTCATGCACCATAGCGCTGTAGGCCACCAAAGTCATGTCGCGGCCAGCTCGCGCAATGCGCGCTTTGCCGGTTGGCATGGCCTCGACGGGCAGTTGCGCGGCTTTCAGGTGGTAATACAAATACTTGTGTTCGCAGAAAATAACCGGGTCATCCAGCGCGATGGCTTCTAACAACATGCTGTAGGCATCTTCGACCGTGGCCGGAGTCATCACGATCAAACCCGGATAATGCGCGTAAACCGCCTCCATGCTCTGGCTGTGAAAGGGCCCGCTCCCGGAAGTGCCGCCGCAGGGCAAGCGCACCGTAATCGGGCAGGGCACGCGCGTTCGCCAATATAGCGTCGCCGCCTGATTAACTATCTGGTTGAACCCGAGCGTCGAAAAATCCGCAAACTGCATTTCAATTATCGGCCGCATTCCTTGAATGGCGGCTCCCACGGCCAGCCCCAGCATGGCATCTTCACTGATTGGCGAATCTATCACCCGCCCTGGAAAGCGCTGCGCCAGGTTTTTCGTAGCCTTAAAAGCGCCACCAAAGGTGCCGATATCCTGCCCATAAATGAACACTCGCGGATCATCCGCCAGCGCGCGCGCCTGTGCCTCGCGAATTGCATCCAGGTAGGTAAGGCTCATGGGGGGCAACTTTGGTCGTATCCTTCGCTCAAATGCTTGGAAGCCAGCGCGCTCCAATCCTCCTTATACGGATCGGGGCCGGCTTCCCGTTGAACCTGCGCGACGCTTGCTTCCGTTTCCTGCACCGCTTCATTACGCCACGCAGCCAGCGTGGGGGTATCCACCCAGCCCTCTTCCACCAGGAAACTCTCCGCGACTTTCAAACAATCCCGCCCCACAGGGGATTGCTTCAAATTCGGGTCAATGTAGCCTGCGTCGTCATGTTCGCCGTGGCCGCAAAGCCGGAGTAACTGCGCCACAACCATTTGCGGCCCGTTGCCAGCCCTTGCCCGGTTGACCGCGCCTCCTATTACTCGGAGGCAGGCGGATAAATCGGTGCCTTCCACCGCTTCGCCCTGAATACCGTAACCTGCGGCCTTGTCCAGCAACGAAGCGCAGGCAAATTGCCGCTCCGTGGGAGTGGAGTATGCGTATTGATTGTTGGCGATAATCAAAACCAGGGGCAGCTTTTCCACCGCCGCCTGATTCACTCCTTCGTGAAAAGAGCCAGTGGAAGTTGCGCCATCCCCCACACTCGCCACTCCTACCGTGTCGGAAATTCCCTTGAACCGATGGGCCAGCAGCGCGCCATTGACCATGGAAATCATGCTGCCCAGATGACTGATCATCGCAAACACCCCTTCCCGAGGCCGTCCGCGATGGACATTTCCATCTCGTGCGCGCATGGGGCCCAACGGCGATCCCAGGTAAGTCCGTACGGCGTCCAGAATCGGTTCGCCAAAAGCCAGCCGCCCGGCTCCATCGCGAATAAGTGGTGCGAAAATGTCTCCCTTACGCAAGGCCAGTCCTGCGGCGACACTTAACGCTTCCTGGCCGCGGCCGAGGAAGACTCCGCCGTGAATCTTACCCATGCGATAAAGGCTCGCGAACTTGTCGTCCAGGACGCGAGCGAGCAACATCACGCGGTAGGCCTTCACATAAAGATCACGAAAGGAGGAATCCCCGCTAACCGCGTGGTGGCTGAGCTGAGCATGAGCCATACACGGGACTGTATCCGCCTCGGTATCTTCTGGCAATGTTTCTTTAGTGTCTTGAAACATGGCAGATGCATCTCAGTTTCAGACACCGTCATTAAATGAGAACTTTGCGGCAATGGTTTCGGTATTTCCTGGACAGACTGCCGCGCGTTCTTCTGCCCCCGAAGGTTCGCCACATCGGAACGCTTATTCAGACTGAAATACAACCGATTCCTTTGCCATTCGTCCTTGCCTCCTCTCCCGGCCATCGTTTTATTGCCGTAGCATCACTGAACCCGCTCCGGATTGTCTCGGGGGGTGGTTGGGGGAAACGTGTATATCAAAGTAAATGTTCAGAAGTAGCGTGCAGACAGATAGTTACGCAGAGGAACAAAATAAGCCAACCCTCGTTTCGGTGATCCTTTTCAATCCCGCTTGGGAAGGTAACCAGGGGCCTTCAATCGTGTTGCGATTTGTTTCACGGCGACAGAAACCATTTTCAAATTATCTGTATCTCTGAAAACTTACCCAAATGGGCAAAGTGTTCGATTAGGGCCTTTGTTTAGTTTTAGGTAAGCGTCGCATATCACCCTCAGCTAAACCGGCATGAAATGCCAGGGGTGGCCGGGCCACCGGGGAGATAATCGGGTTGGTACGGGCCGCGAATTGGTGTTGAATGTGCTTAATACAGACCGGTTTATTGGATGTTTCATTGCAGCGAATAATAAGATTCTAGGACCGCCGGACTATGAACACGCCTGCGTCTCAGGTATTAGTAGTCGAAGATGATCCGCGTTTGCCGGAGGTGCTGGCGAGCCTGTTGCGAGACGAGAACATTACCCTCGTTACTGCCACCAATGCGGTTGCTGCCTTGCGGTTGGCGCGTACGCGGCCATTCGATTTAATCTTACTCGATCTCGGCTTGCCGGATGCCAATGGGTTTGAGCTGTTGCGGCAACTAAAGGAGTCTCCCGCGACCCAACCCATCCCCGTTATTGTTTTGTCCGCGTGGAACAGCAGCAGCGACAAGTTGCGCGGGTTTGAACTGGGCGCAGTGGATTATCTGACGAAGCCGTTTGAGGGAGGAGAGTTGCGAGCCCGCCTGCGTGCCGCGCTGCGCACTAAACATCTGCAAGACGAACTGACGCAAGCTAATCACGAACTGCTGGCCGCCCGTTTGGCCGCGGAGACCTCGGCACGGGCCAAAGCGGAGTTCCTGGCCAACATGAGCCATGAAATCCGCACTCCGATGAACGGTATCATCGCCATGACCGGTCTGCTTCGGGAAACCCCGTTAACTTCCGAACAACGCGGGTATTTGGAGACGATTTATTCCAGCGGCGAGTCACTGCTCACCATCATCAACGACATCCTGGACTTCTCGAAGATTGAATCCGGCAAGTTCGAACTGGAGAGCCAGCCCTTCGATTTATATGGGTGTGCGGAAGAAGCGCTTGATCTGCTGGCCCCGAAAGCTGCGGAAAAGAAACTGGAACTGGTTTGTATGTGGGCGGACGAGGTGCCCGAGCGGGTGTGTGGGGATGTCACTCGCCTGCGGCAGGTGCTGGTCAATCTGCTGAGCAATGCCGTCAAGTTCACTGCCGCCGGCGAGGTCGTAATTGAGGCGGAAGTTTTATCGGCTCCTCTGCGCGCCGAAAAAAATCGGGAGCCGTGGCAACTCCATTTTAGGGTGCGTGACACGGGCATCGGTATTCCCGTGGACCGGATGGCCCGGCTTTTTAAGTCTTTCAGCCAGGCAGACGCTTCCACTTCGCGCTGTTATGGCGGCACCGGGCTTGGCCTGGCTATCAGCAAACGCCTGGTCGAGTTGATGGGAGGCAAGATGTGGGTTGAGAGCGTGCTGCAAAAAGGGTCAACCTTCCATTTCACCCTTCCTTTGCGCACCGCGAGCGACCAACCGCCGACGCCAGCCAAAACTCCGCCGCCGCAACTCGCCAACGTCCGGGTTTTGATAGTGGACGACAACGCCACCAACTGCCGATTTCTCAGCGCGCAGGCGCGCAAATGGGGAATGAAGCCGCGTTATACACAACGCCCTTTGCAGGCATTGGAATGGCTGCGTGCGGGCGAAGGCTTCAAATTGGCGATTATTGATCAGGATATGCCTGACATGGAAGGAATCAAATTGGCCGCGGAAATCCGCCAGTTGCCCAAACAAGGCAATCTGCCGCTCGTGCTGCTCAACCCGCCGGGCTTTCGCGTTGAAGGTCACGATGGCGCCAACGCGTCACCTGTCAATGGGTTGGTCAAGCCAGTTAAGCCCGGTCGGCTTCAGGAACTCCTGGTTCGCATCATATCCGGGGCTCAGCCCGCCGCTCCCCGAGCGCAGTCTTCCCCCAAGGCCGACACTACGCTGGCGCACCGTTTGCCCTTGCGCGTTCTTTTGTGCGATGACAACCAGATTAATCAGAAGGTAGCCTTGCGTTTGCTCCAGCAAATGGGCTATCGGGCCGATCTGGCGGTCAATGGTTTGGAAGCTCTGGCCGCGTTGGATCGCCAGCCCTACGATCTGATTTTCATGGATTTGATGATGCCCGAGATGGGTGGGTTGGAGGCTGCCCGCGCCATCCGCGAGCGTCAGCAACGGCCCGCACAATTCCCTCATTACAAGTCTCCGATTATTATTGTGGCCATGACGGCCAGCGCGATGCCGGGGGATCGTGAAAAATGCTTTGCCGCGGGCATGGACGATTACCTTGCCAAGCCCGTGCGGCTGGAAGACGTGCGCGCGATTGTGGAACGGTGGGGACCGGTCGCAGGCACAGCTAAAAGTGAAGCCTCCGCTGCGGCAAAAACTCCCGTCTCCGCAGCGGCGAAAGAGCCGGCCTCGCCCGCCGGTTCGCCGCCGGTGGGCTCTAGCGCGCCCGTGGACATGGCAAGGCTTCTCGACTTTACGGATGGCAGCCCTGAAAACCTGCGCGAACTGGTGACCCTTTATCTGGACCAAACCAGCGCGCAAATCGAGCAAATCGAGGCCGCCGTGCGTGACGGCAAAGCCCAGGAAGTGCGGCGCCTGGCACACAGTTGCGCCGGGGCAAGCGCCACCTGCGGAATGACGAATCTGGTGCCGCTGTTGCGTGAGTTGGAACGCCTGGGTGCGGAGAATGTTCTGGCGAATGCCTCCGAATTGGCTCGCAGAGCGGGCATTGAGTTCCTCCGCATCCGGGAATTTCTGGAGGCTTACCTGGTCGAGCACGCCAGCCTCGCTGCTCGGCCTTAGCCATGAAAAAATTACTCATTATCGAGGATGATCAGGTCGTAGCGAATATTTACCGCCACAAGTTTGCCGTTGAAGGTTATCAAGTTGACGTTGCCCTGGACGGGCTGGCTGGGCTGGAAAAGGTCCGCCTTTTTCGACCCGACGTAGTCATTCTCGACTTGCTGCTGCCGGGAGTTTCAGGGGTGGAAGTGCTCAAACAGCTCCGCGCCGAGACGGAGTATGCAAAGTTGCCCGTTGTCGTCTTTTCGAATACCTACTTATCGAGCATCATGCAGGAGGCGTGGAAAGCAGGAGCCACCCTGTGTTTGTCCAAAGCCAATTGCAGTCCCCGGCAACTGATTGACGGGGTGCGGAATGCGCTTTTTCCTAATGACGCGTCGGCTACCCTTTTCGCGCCCCCAACCGCGGCTGCCGGGGCCATTGTTAGTTCACCGCTCACGGCGGAATCTCCGGCCGCCGAAACCCATCCCGAAACCAGGGATCGAGACGCCGCCTTTCAAGCCGACCTTCGCAATTCTTTCATTACCAGTTTCCCGGCCACGCTGGCAACCTTGCGCTCACTCCTCAGGGAACTGAATCAGGCCGGAGACGAGACTGCCCGCCTCAAGCCGCTCGGGGAGTTATATCGTCGCATTCATGCTTTGACCGGCAACGCCGGCATTGCGGGCGTGCCCCATGTTGCCCGCTTGTCTGACGCGCTGGAAGCTCTGCTTAAGGAACTTTGCGAAACGCCCCGGAACATCAATGCCTCCACCCTGCGCACGGTCGCGCTGGCGGTTGACGGTTTGGCTCCGCTTGGTGAACAGAGTGTTCCGCCGAACCAACCGCAAACGTCGGCGCCCAGGGTTCTGGTTGTGGACCATGAAACCCTCTCGCGACGCGCTTTGGTTTACGCTTTGGAGAAGGCAAAGCTCGATTCGGTCAATATAGATGATTCGATCGCAGCTTACGAATTGCTGGTCGGGAACAGCTTCGATTTGATCTTTCTCGACGTTGACCTGCCCGGCCTGAACGGGTTTGAACTCAGCGCCCGGCTTCGTGCATTGCCGGCGCACCAGGCAACCCCCGTGGTGCTGGTCACCAGCCTTAGCGACTTTGAAAACCATGCAAACGCTCCGCAGAACGGAGGCAACGACTTTATAGGCAAACCGTTTCTATTCATAGAGGTGGTCGTCAAAGCACTGGCTCATGTTCTTCGCGGGCCTCTCTTTGCCGTGCAATAAGATTTTGACCCTACGCACACGCTGGAAACGCCTTTGCCCCAAGGTTGCGGCTTAAAACGGAACGATTCGGTTGGGTAGCCCAACCGCCCGCTCGCGTCCCTTCGGAACCAGGGTAACTCTGATCGTTCAGGCCATAGCCATGGCGAATCCCTTATTTGGCGAATTCAATGGCATGGCTGTTGAATTTCAAACGTCTTTTGTCCGTGAAATCAATGGCTTACGTACACGAAGAGGAATGAATCGAAGGCGGAATCTAAAATTGTTATGGCTTAGGCCTACTATGGCCGCGCCTTGGCTATTCCCTACCTCTAGGCCGTGTACAAGGGGTGTACAAGGGATGCTCATCTGATGTACCAACTAAAATCCTATGTATTCCTGGTGAACATCCCTTGTACACCCCTTGTACACGACCTAGAGGTAGGGTAAGTTCAAGGTGCCTGGGTAATGGCTATGAATGTCTGGCAAGGTCGAAACGACAAAAGAGGACAATAGGATAATCGATAAGTTTTCTAAAATCAGTCGGTTATAAATATCGGGTTGATAAAAAGCGGCTTTTTAATGAAAAGAAAGGACCTGAATGGCTTTTGAATGCCTTATCTGAAACGTTGCTGTTGCGTAATCCAATCGTACGCCATTGCCCTGTTGGAGTCTAAACGGATCTGGCAGGCCAGTGGATAGTTTCAACGAGCCGTTTGGTTGGCGAATTCAACGGATCGGTCACTGTACCCCGAATATTTTCACCTGTAAAACCAAAGACTTGCGCGTTTAGTGGCGCGAATTGGGGATAAAATCTGAATCATTTCGGCTAAAAGAAACTTGTCCTTAACAGGCATCAATCTTAGACTTCTCCAATGCATTGGAAGCCTTATATCCTCAAAGGGGTGGTCCTGGGGGGGGCCATGGTGTTTGTTTCCTCACTCCTGCAAGCGCAGACGAATCAGCCGCTCGTGTTGGCCGATGTGAACGGTTTTAACGACACGGAACTGTATCCGCCGGGCAATCTGCAATTAGTGACGGACGGAGGGGCCAGGTGGGAGCCGGCACCGGGCACCCCTGCGCAAATCGTCCCGCTGGTGGGGGATAGTCATGGACAGGTATTGCGACGAGTACAAACCGGGACGGACAACATGGATTTCTTGCATTTCCCGCCGGTCTCTGACGGAACCCTCACCGTCAGCCTGGAAGCACGGGCTTCGACGGCTGCCACTCGCACCTTGGATGTATTTCTGCTGCCGGATAACGATGGCGAGACTTGTCTGTTGGGCTGGGGAACGGTGAGCAACCAACTGGCCTACTACGACGGCTCACAATGGCGGGCTGTACGTCATCTCGATACCAACTGGCATCATGTGGAAATGATCAGCTATCTGAGCGGTCCCAGGTTTGGCACTTGGGATTTGAAGGTAGATGGCTCATTGCTTGCCACAAATCTGCCCTGGCGGAATCATCACCCGCCGAACAAAGCCTATAATCGGTTGCGTTTGGGAGGAATCCGTGGCGTGACAGGTTCCTATGCTGATGTGGATAACCTGGTCATCACCGCCGAGGGCGCGACCGGCGCACCCGAGGTTTTTTACCTGACAAACATATCCGTTTTGACGAACGAGTTTCGGTTATCGTTTGAGACTCAAACCAATGCTGAATACTGTATCGAATACACGCGCGCATTGACCAATGAGGTTTGGTCGCCTTTAGCCATTGTCCCGGGCAGTGGACTCGTAGCTTGGTTTACCAATGAAACAGCCACTAACGCGGCTCGTTTTTACCGGGTGAAGAAGTTGCCGCCGCCCGGCTACGCGGACGGCTATCGCGGTATCTGGTTCACTCTCGGGCAGTTCTCCAGCTACGGCGACAAATACTCGGGCGGTCTGGGCACCTATACGGCCAATCACATTCCTTTGGCCATCTATGCGCCTCAGGTTAACAAAACATTCTTCACCTACGGCGGCACGCTCAAAGATAAGCGCCACCTGCTGATCATGGTTTCAGAATACGACCACGCCACTGGGCAGGTGCCTCGCCCAACGCTCGTGCTCGATAAACACGGGGTGAACGATCCGCACGACAACGCTTCCCTGGCGCTGGATGATCAAGGCTTTTTGTGGGTGTTCGTCAGCGGCCGTGCCGCCGCACGGCCAGGCTGGATTTTTCGCAGTCGCACGCCTTACAGCAGCGCCAGTTTTGATTTCATCAGGCAGGATGAAATGACCTATCCCCAGCCGCGGCACATCCCCGGCTTCGGGTTCTTTACCCTGTTCACGAAATATACCGCCGGACGCGAACTCTATTGGATGACGAGCAGTAATGGCGTGACCTGGAGCCCGCATCGGAAACTGGCCGGCATAGGGGGGCATTATCAGGTCAGCAACGTGCGTGCGGATGGGTTGGTGGCTACCTTTTTTAACCGTCATCCCGGGGGAAATGTTGATAAACGAACGGACATATATTACGCCCAAACGGCGGATTACGGTGCCACTTGGACCACGGCGGCCGGTGTGCCGCTAGTGCTGCCGCTCACCACGACCAATAATCCCGCCCGCATCTTCGATCTGGCGTCCGAAGGCAAGTTGATGTACACTTGCGATCTAAATTTCGACACCAACGGCCACCCGGTGTTGCTCTATATTGTCAGCCGCCATTACCAACCCGGGCCAGGCGGCGATCCGCGCGAATGGACAGTGGCACGCTGGAACGGCACGCAATGGCTGACCTCGGTGGTTTGCACATCCGATCACAATTACGATATGGGCAGCCTCTACATTCTGCCGGACAAATGGCTTATCATTGGGCCAACCCAAGTTGGACCACAACCCTGGCAGACCGGGGGCGAGATGGCGCTTTGGACCAGCGTGGACCAGGGGCAAACCTGGACGATGACTCGCCAGCTTACTGCCAACAGCCTTTACAATCACACGTACGCGCGTCGTCCCTTGAATGCTCAAGATCCCTTCTTCGCGTTTTGGGCCGACGGACAACCAACCCAATTCTCGCCTTCGCGGTTGTACTTTGGGGATTCCTCCGGCTCAAATGTTTGGCGGTTGCCGTATGAGATGACTGCTCCGCTAGCCACCCCAACACCATTAAACTGATCGGGTTGCCAGCCAAGTGTGTGTCCTGCGTTTGGCGGCTCAGACCAGCCTTGGCTTCCCGGTGGTTCTGTCGCCCGCTTGGACGCGCAGGTATTCCTCTCAAAGCCGCTCGCGCAAGCGGGCGAGGTTAGCCTCAATCCGCTCAAAGTAAGGATTGGGGCCGGCAGGATAGGGGTCGTTGAGAAAGATATGCACTCCCGAAAAATCGCGGTCCAATTTCACCCGCACAATCTTCCGCCAAAAATCCGGGGTCTTGCGGATTAGGTCTTCGGCACTGGAAAAGCTGGCAACAAAACTGGTCTGATCTTTTGTGTAGAGGGCGGCTTCAGCAAACTCGGAAAAGAGAACCGGGAGCTTATCCACATAATCCTCCGCTGCCATCTGCCCCAGCAAGTCGGCAGTCGCCAAGCAGGAGCCTGCGATTCTTTCCAATTCGCTCTGGAAAGTTATGGCTTCCAGGGTCGCATTCACGCCGGTGCATGAAATCATGTTCTGCACGGCTTGGATGTCAGTAGCGCCAAACCCCTTCTCCTGAAGAAACTGAGCGGTAAATTCAGCGCTGCGCTGGACATGGGTGAGCGTGTACTTGGCTCCCGTGCCTTCTATATCATCGCGTTTCTTGAGATAGCCGGTGTCGTGAAAAAGGATGGCGGCCAGGGCGAGTTGGAACATGCGCTCATTAAGCCGGGGCTGCGCGTTAGCCAGATGGCGCCCCCGCAACAGGCGGGTCAGACAAAGAACCCCTTGGAGGGTATGCTCAAAATCATGGTACCGGGCATCTACCGCCTGATAATCCCGGTGTTTGCCGCTAAAACAATCAATAGCCCAATCAAAAAAGCGTCCCACAAACGCCAAGTCAGCATGGGGAAAGATTACGAGATAGGCAGTTTCGACCTCAGCCTGTACGGCGGTTGGATTGCGGGTGACAACCGTAGGATACATTTAATTTCAGGCTAGCATACAGAACGAAAAATGCACGCCCAAATTACGCCGGATTCAGCTTGCCAAAAGGTGAACAGGTTTTAGATTCGGGGCATGTCAGAAGCACAACTGTCGCAATACCTCCCGGTGTTGATGCTCGGGATGCTGGCGGTGGTATTTTCCTTTGGCATGTTGGGCATGTCCGTCGTCCTTGGCAAGCGAGGCAAGCGGCCCGCCGTCAAAGACACCCCTTATGAATGTGGCATGGTGCCGATGGGCGAGGGTACGCCAAGGTTTTCCATCAAGTTTTACCTCGTGGCGATGTTGTTCATCCTGTTCGATATCGAAGTCATTTTTCTTTATCCTTGGGCAGTTATCTATCGGGATATGCTCAAGGAAGGCGGTGGAGCGATTTTCGGGGCAATGGCGGTGTTCCTGGCTGTTCTGCTCGTCGGCTATCTCTACGCCTTGAAGAAACAGGCCTTCGCTTGGAAGAATTGAGGAGGGATTGCGCTACCCTGTCCGGGGGAAACGTTTAACCGCAGTGCTAACTCTCGATGACCCATTGGAGTTGGGCCTGCCTCTTGCTGGATAACCATCTGGTTCGTTCTCGTAAAAAAATAGTCCGGATGGCCTGGACCTTGGCAGGTATTTTGGGGTGGGGAACCCCTGGGGAGGCAAAGGTCGTCAGCCACCCGGACAAAAGAACGATTACCTAACACTAACCCATAGCAACCATTTCGTCGAGCCTAAAAATACACGAATAATCTTTTTTTGCAACCGCAAATCAAACGCGCCTTGCCAGTGTTAAATGTATCCCCAATGGTCCCGGCGGCAACGCTCCTGTTCGCGACGCAATCTCAGTCGCTGGCGCTTTTCGCGAAAGCACAGCCACCCCAAGTAACCCACAAGTCCAGCCGCCAATACCGCCAAACCTGAGAGAACAGCATCCGCCAAAAGCGGTCTAACACACTCTAACATAGCCCGGTATGGTTAACCATAAACCAAATGCCAGGCTTGGCAAGACTTTGTTCGTTTTGGTGGCGCCGCGCTAATTGACAATCATGATGCGGAAGAAGCGGCTGGGAATTCGCCCGAATTCATCCAGCAGGCTCGCCACCACCGTCGCCGTGCTCTCCGCCGCGCTCACAT
>ERZ795047.82-NODE-82-length-118521-cov-13.964454_pt1 | contig 118521 bp, 105 predicted proteins | sample MGYA00375131_ERZ795047 | MGnify/ENA primary metagenome ERZ795047 (study PRJEB30176, sample SAMN05720228) | activated sludge metagenome | isolation source: Anaerobic digester | place: Japan | collected 2015-05-20 ... | reverse complement strand
TTAACATCTTATTTTTTGAGGGTTAGTGTCCAAGATCATTGACAAGTGTACACCTAGGAAACCATTTCCTCGGAACTGATCCTTGCTTTTTCTCTTCTTTTATGTTATAATGAAGGATAGACTAATTATTGTGGAAAGGAGGCGGAGCATGGCCGAAAGAACTATCCACATCGAGGGAACTGTGGAAAATATCGTTTTCAAGAGCCCACGAGGCGGCTACATCGTCCTTGACCTGGACGCCGGCGGCGAAATGGTACCTGTGGTGGGCGAGCTGGGCGACATCGAAGAGGGCGAGAGCCTGATCCTTGAAGGGAAATATGAGACCCACAAAAAGTTCGGCACCCAATTCAGGGCGGAATACTGCGAGCGGAAGCTCCCCTCCACCGCCGTGAACATCGAGAAATACCTGGCCTCCGGCGCTATCCGGGGCATAGGTCCGGCTCTGGCCACAAAGATCGTCCGGGTCTTCGGGGCGGAAACTCTGGACATCATCGAGCACCAGCCCTTCCGCCTCAGCGAGATCAAGGGGATCTCTCCCAAAAAATGCGAGGAGATCGCCGGCGAAGCCCAAAAGCTCTTCGCCCTGAGGACGATCATGGCCTTCCTGTCACAGTTCGACGTCAAGCCAATGTTCGCCATGAAGACCTTCCAGCGCTTCGGCCCCGACTCCATGACCCTTATCCAGAACGACCCCTACATCCTCTGCGGCGAGGGCATCGAGCTGGATTTCCGCAAGGCCGACGAAATTGCACGAGATCTGAGACTTCCCAGAAATTCGCACAAAAGGATCACTGCCGGAGTCCAGTATATCCTCCGTGCCAACACCTCCCTCGGGCACTCCTGCCTGCCTCTGGAGACCGTCAAGGACAAGGCCTGCCTTGCGCTGAACGTTTCCGAGCCGGACTTCTACGAGGCCTACAATGCTGCCCTTGAGGACGACGACCTCTTTGAGTACATAAAACGCCAGCGTGAATACGTTATGCTGCCGGATTACTACTACGCAGAGCGTTTCATCGCCGACCGAATACATATCCTTAAGGACTTCTCCTCGCCGGAGGACTTCAACTACGACTCCCTGATCGACATCGAGGAGGAGGAAAAGGGCATCAGCTATGAGGCGCTTCAGCGCCAGGCCATCACCACCGCAGTTTCACGGGGACTTATGATCCTCACCGGCGGCCCCGGTACAGGTAAAACCACTACCCTAAACGCCATCATCTCCATTTTTGAGAAACGGGGCGAGCGTGTGCTGCTGACTGCTCCCACCGGACGAGCCGCAAAGCGTATGAGCGACCTGACCGGCTATGAGGCCAAAACGATCCACCGGCTCCTGGAGGTGGTCTACGACGGCGGCGGAAAGCTCACCTTCGCCCATAACGAGAACAACCCTCTGGAATGCGACGTGCTGGTCATCGACGAGATGTCCATGGTGGACGTGGTGCTCTTTGAGAAGCTGCTGAGAGCCCTAAAGCTCAACTGCCGCCTGATAATGGTCGGCGACTGCGACCAGCTCCCCTCAGTAGGCGCCGGAAATCTCCTCCGTGACCTTATCGACAGCAAGATCATCCCCGTGACCGAGCTGAAGGAGATCTTCCGTCAGGCTCAGCAGAGCGCTATCATCACCAACGCCCACAAGATCGTTGCCGGAGAGCTCCCCGACCTTAGCCGAAAGGACAGCGACTTCTTCTTTTTCAAGCGAAACGACTACGACAAGGCCGCCTCGCTCATCGCCGATCTTGTGAAAACTCGTCTGCCAAAGGCCTATGATTACTCCCCTATCGAGGATATACAGGTGCTGACCCCATCCAGAAAGGGCAGCATGGGAACTGTTGAGCTGAACAAGCTGCTGCAAGACCAGCTCAATCCCCCGAAGGAGGGCAAGCCCGAGGTCAAGGGCTACATCTACACCTACAGAGTGGGCGACAAGGTCATGCAGACCCGCAACAACTACGACCTGATCTGGTCCCGTGATGAGGAGCAGGGCGCCGGTATTTTCAACGGCGACATCGGTATCATCACCGAGATAAACGCCCGTGCTCAGACCGCAACTGCCGTTTTCGACGGAAGAAGGACCGTTTACACCTTCGATACGCTCTCTCAGCTGGAGCTGGCTTATGCCATAACCGTCCATAAGAGCCAGGGCTGCGAGTTTGAAGCGGTGATCATGCCGGTAATGGGCGGCTTTGAGAAGCTCAGCTACCGCAGCCTGCTCTACACCGCCGTCACAAGAGCAAAAAAGCTGATGATCCTCATCGGCTCAGAGGAAAAGATCCAGCAGATGACCGAGAACAACAGAAAGACTCTCCGGTACACCTGCCTGCGGGCTATGCTCACAGAAAACAGAAAGGATATTCAAAATGGCTAACACAGACATCGGTATCGACCTTGGTACCTCAAATATCGTTATGACTATGGGCAGCAAGGGCGTTGTGCTCAGCGAGCCCTCTGTCATCGCCTACAACACCCGCACGGAGAGAGTTCTCGCCGTGGGAAAAGAGGCCTATGAAATGATCGGGCGAAATCCCGACTACATCGCCGTAGCAAGGCCTATCAGCGAGGGCGTTATTTCCGACGACGACCTTGCTCACAGCATGATCCGTGAGTTCATCCTCAAGGTCACCGGCAGACAGCTGGTGAAGCCCAGGATCATCATCTGTATCCCCTCCTTCATAACCGACATTGAGAGCCGTGCTGTCGTGGACGCTGCAAAAAGCGCCGGATCACGGCAGGTTTACCTGATCCAGGAGCCTATCGCTGCTATGATCGGCGCCGGAGTCAACATAACCAAGGCCAAGGGTCACATGATCGTTGATATCGGCGGAGGAACTACTGACGTGGCTATCGTTTCCATGAACGGCGTTGTCACCTCCCATACCATCAAGGTGGCCGGAAACTCCATCGACAGGTCGATCATCAAGTATATGCAGAACAAGTACAAGCTGCTCATCGGCGAGAGAACTGCCGAAAAGGTCAAGATCGAGCTGTGCAACCTCTACGACCCAAGCGATGAGATCACCTACACCGTTAAGGGGCGCAGCCTGCTGAAGGGCCTTCCTGCTCAGGTGATGCTCAGCGAGTCAGAGCTGTTCACCGCTATCGAGGACGACACCTTCGCTATCATGGAGGCTGTCCGCAAGGTGCTGGAGGACGCTCCCCCGGAACTGGTAGGCGACATCTACGACAACGGCCTGCTCCTCACAGGCGGCGGAGCTCTGCTGGGCGGTCTGACTCAGCTCATCAAGCGTACTCTCGGCATAAACTGCCGCATCGCAAAGGACTCGATAAACTGCGTAGCTAAGGGTACAGGCATGGCCTTCGGAAAGATGACCACCCTGCTGGACGGCTTCGAGGCTGCGACTGTTTACAAATATAGGTAAGAGCTATGAAATATGTTTCGCCAAATGAGCTGGACAAGTGTCTGGACAAGATCCAGTACCGCTATGGCCTGCCAGATCGCATCATAAATACCGAATTCAAGCTGCTCCTGCCTGTTGTCATCGTGGGGAGCATCATCAATATCGTGGCGTCAAGAGCCAACTTCCTGAAATTCTTCCTGTTTGAGCTGGCGCTGCTGGCAGGCTATCTGGTGATCGCATTCACGGTACCCTTCCTGACGTCGATCATTTCCGGAAAACGCCTTATCAAGCGGATCTCCGGCGGAAAGCTCCAGAGCATGACATCTAAGGCCTTCTACGAAAAATACGGCGGATTTGTCAAGAGCCACAAGAACGACATTTGCTCGGACGAGATCACTTCACAGGCAGAAAAACTGGCAGAAAATGAGACAGATCCTGCGCTGAGAGCTGTTCTGGAGAGCTGCCTTATGGTCATGTACGGCTATCGTCTGGAGGCTGAGAAAATGCAGGCCGCTCACGACAAATGCCTTCAGGACTACGATCCGGAGAGGAACACCAGGTACGATGATCTGGTCACTGAGATAAACTGCGCCATTCTGTCAAGCAACGGCAGGAGGGTGCTGGAGCTTTACAGCGCTCATGAGGACTTCATCGATCATCGGCTCGGTACAGCGCCGGGATTTGTGGTGGACTACGCCATCGCCGCTTCTATCTGCAAGCGTGAGGAGGGCGACCTTGTCAGTGCTCTGGAGTACATCGAGGCAGCCCAGAAGCTCCACGAGAAGGCAAGAAATATCCTGCCCATGGGAGTGGCTCCCACCCGTACTGAGAGCGAGAACTACCGAAGAGCCTCTATTTCTCTGGAGAAGGCAAAGCTGCTCCTTGCAAACGGCACTGCTAAGGCTGCCGTGGAGGAGCTGGATCAGTGCGACCTGATCATCGCCGACCTGAAATGCGATGTGCCTCCCCTGTTCATCAAGGAGCATCAGGAGCTTATGGCGGAGATCTCCCCATTTATGGAGAAAAACGAAGAGTGTTGATTTTTTCACAATTATGTGATATACTATATTTATCATAACAAAAGGAGTGTTCATAATGAGCGAATCATGTAAGCCTTCGGACTGTGCAGGCTGCCCCAGCGCCGGCAATTGCAGCAGCAAGCCTCAGAGTCTTTTGGAAGAGCCTAATAAAATGAGCAAGATTGGCAAGGTCATCGGCGTTGTCAGCGGAAAGGGCGGCGTCGGAAAGACCATGATCTCTTCCCTGCTGGCTGTTTCTATGCAGCGCATGGGCAAGAATGTCGGTATCATGGACGCCGACATCACAGGACCTTCTGTTCCCAAGGCATTCGGTATCCACGGCAAGGCCGATGCCTGTGAGTTCGGCATCATCCCCACTAAGAGCAAAATGGGCATCGACGTTATGTCTATCAACCTCCTCCTTGAGAACGAGAGCGATCCCGTTGTTTGGCGAGGTCCTGTTATCGCCGGTGTGGTAAAGCAGTTCTGGACAGACGTTATCTGGAAGGACATAGACTACCTCTTCGTGGATATGCCCCCCGGAACAGGGGATGTTCCCCTGACTGTTTTCCAGTCTCTCCCTGTAGATGGTATCGTTATCGTTACCTCTCCTCAGGAGCTGGTATCTATGATCGTTGAGAAGGCCGTTAAGATGGCCAAGCTCATGAATATCCCGATCCTGGGCATCATTGAGAACATGAGCTACTTTGAATGTCCCGACTGCGGCAAGCGCCACAAGATCTACGGAGACAGCCACATCGAGGATATCGCTAAGGAGTACGGTATCCCTGTACTTGCTCAGCTCCCTGTATGTCCTGACCTGGCAAAGCACTGCGATCAGGGCACTATCGAGCTCTTCGAGGGCGACTGGCTGGACGCTGCTGTTGCTCAGATCGACGGCCAGAACTGAACATGATCTTTCAATGAGGAGCTTCGGCTCCTCTTTTTTTGCTGTTCTACCAATTATATAGGTATTGACTTTACCGGTTTAATGTGATATGATAAAAGTGACGGTATGCGTGTCAGCAGCGCCTTCCGTCGGCTGCTCTTTCTCCTGCAAGAGTCACAGTGGGAGAACTTTATGAGATTTACTAAAATGCACGGTATAGGCAACGACTATATCTATGTGAACTGCTTCGATCAGCAGGTCACTGAGCCGGAAAAGCTCTCCGTTGTGCTCAGCGACGTCCGCAAGGGCATCGGCTCTGACGGACTTGTCCTCATCATGCCCTCCGAAAAGGCGGACTTCCGCATGAGGATCTTCAACGCTGACGGCTCAGAGGCCATGATGTGCGGCAACGCTACTCGCTGTATCGGAAAATACGTTTACGAAAAAGGCCTGACATCTAAGACTGACATCACCCTTGAGACAAATTCCGGCATAAAATACCTAAAGCTCTTTGTGAAGGATAATAAGGTGGAGCTGGTGCGTGTGGATATGGGAAGGGCTGTTCTTGAGCCAGAAAATATCCCCGTAAACAGCGGCCTTGAACGATTTGTAGCTCAGCCGGTCACAGCCGGAGACAATGAGTTCTCTGTCACCTGCGTTTCCATGGGCAACCCCCACGCCGTTATCTTCGTGGAGGACGTGGACTGCCTTGATCTGGAAAGGATCGGTCCGTCTATGGAAAACCACCCGCTGTTCCCCAATAGGATCAACACCGAATTTATCCGTGTCATCGACAGCCATACCCTACAGATGAGAGTCTGGGAGCGTGGCAGCGGCGAGACCTTCGCCTGCGGAACAGGTGCCTGCGCTTCGGCAGTTGCGGCTGTTCTGAACGGCTATTGCAGTCAGGATGAGGAGATCCTGATCCACCTTCGTGGGGGAGATCTCCGCATAGTCTACAATTCCGACGGAACTGTCCTGATGACCGGTCCTGCCGCATTTATCTGCGACGGCACAGTTGACGACGACTATATCAAAGAAGCTAAGGAGGGCGCAGTATGCCGCAGCTGAACGAGAATTTCCTGAAACTGGAAAAAAATTACCTTTTCATAAATATCGCCAAGAAAATAGCCGCTTTCAAGGAGAAGTCCCCGGAGGCCGACATCATCAGGATGGGCATCGGCGACGTGACCCTTCCGATCCCGCCTGTTGTGGTGGAGGCCATGAAGAATGGCTGCGACGAAATGGGCGTCAAGGAGACCTTCAAGGGCTATGAGGACAGCGGCGCAGGCTATGGTTTCCTGCGTGAGGCTGTTTCCGGCTATTACAAGAGCCTGGGAGCCGATGTTGCTCCCTCTGAGATCCGCATAAACGACGGCGCCAAGAGCGACTGCGGCAATATCGTGGACATCTTCGGCAACGATAACACGATCCTTGTCACAGATCCGGCCTACCCGGTCTATGTGGACTCGAACCTCATGAGCGGCCGCAGGATCATCTACGCCGACTCCAACGAGGAGAACGGCTTCGCAGCTATGCCTGACGAGTCCGTACACGCCGACATCATCTATCTCTGCTCGCCTAACAACCCCACCGGCTCGGTCTACACAAAGGCTCAGCTTGAGCAGTGGATCGGCTACGCTAAGCGCAACAGCGCCGTTATCATCTACGATTCCGCATACGAGGCCTTCATCACCGACCCTGACGTTCCCAGGAGCATTTTCTGCGTGGAGGGCGCCAAGGAGGTGGCTATCGAGATGTGCTCGCTGTCCAAAACTGCCGGATTTACCGGTATGCGCTGCGGCTACACAGTGATTCCGGAGGCTCTCAAGGTGAAGGCCAGCGACGGCACTGAGGTCTCTCTGGCTCAGATCTGGGGCAGACGTCAGGGCAGCAAGTTCAACGGTGTATCCTACCCGGTACAGTGCGCTGCTGCGGCAGTTTTCACCGAGGAGGGACTGGCTCAGATCCGTGAAAATATCGCCTATTACCAGGAAAATGCCAAGATCATCGCTAAGACCATGAGGGAATTGGGCGTGAAGTTCACAGGCGGTATCAACTCGCCGTACATTTGGTTCAAGTGCCCCGGCGGCATGGGAAGCTGGGAATTCTTCGACCTTATGCTGGAGAAGATCGCTGTTGTGGGAACTCCCGGTGCAGGCTTCGGCAAAAACGGCGAGGGCTGGTTCAGACTGACAGCCTTCGGAGACCGTGACCGCACTATAGAGGCTATGGAGCGCTTCCGCAGCCTTGTGCAAAATATGTAACAAAAAAGCCGCTCTGAAAAGGGCGGCTTTCACATTGATCTGACAGCAAATATCATGACGGGTTGCAATTTGCCGACAGTTGTGATATAATGTTTAATTATAATGAATGATAGAAGGTAAAAGAATGGAAAACACTAAGGCAAATCCCCTGGGAAGTGCTCCCGTTGGCGGACTCATGCTGAAATTCGCTATCCCCAGCATAATCGGTATGCTGGTAAGCGCTCTGTACAATATCGTAGACCAGCTCTTCATCGGACAGGCTGTTGGTATGCTGGGAAACGCAGCCACCAACGTGGCATTCCCCTTTTCAACGGCGTGCATGGCAGTTGCCCTGCTGCTTGGTATAGGCGGAGCCTCCTGCTTCAACCTGACCATGGGCCGAGGCGACACCAAGCGTGCCGGTGCCTTTGCCGGAAACTCGATCACAATGCTCATCGTCAGCGGACTGGTGATCAGCGCAGTGACACTGATCTTCCTGACGCCCCTGCTAAATCTTTTCGGAGCCTCTAAGGCCGTACTGCCCTACGCTCAGGAATACGTCCGGATCACAGCTCTGGGATTTCCCTTCCTGATACTGACCACCGGCGGCGGACACATCATCCGTGCCGACGGAAGTCCCCAGATGACCATGGCCTGCAACCTGACCGGCGCCTTCATCAACACCGGCCTGGACGCTCTTTTCGTGCTGGTATTCCACTGGGGAATGGCCGGCGCTGCGGCTGCTACAGTTATCGGACAGCTGGTCTCAGCGATCATGGTCATCGTCTATATGCGGAAATTCCGCACAGTTAAGCTCACACGCAGGGACTTCAAGCCCCACTTCCCCACTGTAAAGCGTATCGCCTCTATCGGAATGGCCTCATGCTTCAATCAGCTGGCTATCGCAGTTGTCCAGATCGTGCTGAACAACTCCCTGAAGCACTACGGAAAGCTCTCTGAATACGGCGATTCTGAGCCTTTGGCAGTTGCCGGTATCGTCATGAAGGTCAACATGATCGTGTTCTCAATCGTTATCGGACTTGCCCAGGGAACTCAGCCTATCGAGAGCTTCAACTATGGCGCCAAGCAGTACGACCGTGTGAAAAAGGCCTACAGACTGGCACTTTTGACAGGTATCGGCATATCAGCCGCCGCTTTCGTCGCATTCCAGACGATTCCACGCCAGATCCTCTCACTCTTCGGCGAGGGCAGCGAGACCTATTTCAAGTTCGGCGTAAGATTTTTCCGGATATTCCTGTTCTTCACCTGGCTCAACGCCATCCAGCCCATAACCTCCACATTTTTCACCTCTATCGGAAAGCCGATCAAGGGCGTTTTTCTCTCTCTGACAAGGCAGTTCCTCTTCTTCATACCATTCCTGCTGATCCTTCCCCTGTTCATGGGGATTGACGGCATCGTATTCACAGGACCTATCGCAGACCTGCTCTCCGGCATAGTCGCCATTGCCATGGCAATTTTTGAGTTCCGTGCAATGAACAAGCTGGCCGAAGAAGCCAAAACAAAGGAGTAAGCTATGCTTCAGGACATCTCACCGCTCAGGCTGGACAACAGCTATTCCCCCGACCTAAAGCCGGAGGCTAATGACATCATCTTCCACTTCGAGAACGCTACCGTTCTCTCCTGCGACAACGTTTCGCAGCCCTTCCCCACCCTGTCTCAGCTGGGAAAGGTCAAGAGCTCGATCTACCTCTTCACCATAGGCCAGCACAGATATTTCCTTGCTTTTGATGAAAAGCTGGCTCCGGCAGAGGGCTTTTCCTATGTGAACGTGAAGAAGCTGCGCTATGCTGAGGGAGCTCAAAACGTCAATGTTATGGCGCTTTTCACTGCCTATCACCTGGCGGGCTGGTACCGGGACAACCGGTGCTGCGGCTCCTGCGGAAGCAAGACCGTCCCCGATGCTGCCGAGCGAGCTCTGCTGTGTACGGGCTGCTGTAGGATAATCTACCCCCGTATCAACCCGGCTGTTATCGTGGGAGTCACCAACGGCGACAAGCTGCTAATCACCCGCTACGCCAAGAACAGGAATTACTCCTACGACGCTCTGGTAGCCGGTTTTACCGAGATCGGCGAGACCTTCGAGGAGACCGTTGCCCGTGAAGTGGGCGAGGAGGTCGGCCTGAAGATCAAGAATATCCGCTATTACAAGTCTCAGCCCTGGGGCTATTCCGGAAGCATCCTGGCAGGCTTTTTCTGCGATGTAGACGGCAGCGATAAGGTCTGTCTGGACGAGGGCGAGCTTTCCAGCGCTGTCTGGACAGAGCGCAGCCAGATAACCGGCCAGCCCGACGGCTTCAGCCTCACCAACGATATGATGATGGCCTTCAAAAACGGGAAAGAGTGATGAGTTCCCAGTTCCAAGTTATTAGTTACAAGTGCTTAGTAAAAAAGCTAGGCACCGGGAACTAATAACTTGAAACTTTCCCTTGCAATTTCTCTGAACATATGATATAATAGAATAGTTATTGGGGCATAGCCAAGCGGTAAGGCAACAGACTTTGACTCTGTCATCTCGTGGGTTCAAATCCCGCTGCCCCAACCAAGCTGAGCTGGCACTGCGGCAACGCCCTGCCAGCTCTACAAATATGCCGGAACAAGAGGTGTACTGTTTTGAAAAGGACCGATTATATCAGCTGGGATGAGTATTTCATGGGTATCGCCATGTTCTCCGCCCAGAGAAGCAAGGACAGCAATACTCAGGTGGGAGCCTGCATCGTCAACAGCCGCAAAAAGATCGTTTCTGTGGGCTATAACGGTATGCCGACAGGCTGCAATGACGACGATATGCCTTGGGAGCGCTCCGGAGATAGCCCTCTTGACACCAAATATCCCTTTGTGTGCCACGCCGAGCTCAATGCGGTCCTCAACAGCAATTCCGCAGATCTTTCCGGCTGCACGCTGTATGTTACCCTCTTCCCATGCAATGAATGTGCCAAGGCCATAATCCAGGCCGGCATCAAGAGAGTGGTCTACCACAGCAACAAATACGCCGACACCGACAGCGTAAAGGCCTCATCGATCCTGTTTAAGCGCTGCGGAGTGGTCTTTGAGCAGTATGAGCCCAGCGGCAAGCAGATTACCCTCGACCTTTGATAAAAAAAGCCATAGTTCCCGAAATTTCGGAAGCTATGGCTTTTATTCTTTAGCTCTTTAGGTAGCGTGACAGCTTTTTCTTGCGCTTTTCGATGTACATTTTCTTGTCCGCAGCAGTGACGAAGTTGAACAGATCCTCGTCCGGCTCCGGCACAGCTATAACGTAGCCCGTACTTGCGCTGAGCTCATAGGGGTTTACTCCGCTTTCGTTTATGGAATTGATAGCGTCCCCGATCTGCTTGGTCAGCTTCTTGGCCATAAGGTCTGAGCTGTCAGCGCTGAATATGATGAACTCATCTCCGCCGAAACGGCAGAAGATCTCGTTATTCACGCAGGTATCGCAGAGGATCTCGGCAATATCGCTGATAGCGTTGTCGCCCACACTGTGGCCGTAGGTATCGTTGATCACCTTGAGGCCGTCGAGGTCGATGAACATGAGCATGATCTCACGATGCTCCTCGGCGCACTTTCTGTACAGCTCGGCAGTGGCCTCAACGAAGCCGTTGCGGTTGTAGATGCCGGAGAATGTATCCCGGGTATAGAGCCGGCTGAGCCTTCTCACAGCGAAGTCCATATTGATCAGCTTGCGGATATTCTCCAGGGAATTGCTGATGCTGATGCACCAGTTCTGGAAGACCGTGTTGTGCAGCGGTACCTTGCAGTCCCTGATTGCCATGTAGCCAAGGCATCTCTCGCCGAAATGCAGGGGCACGAAGTAGAAGAACTTTCCTGCCGGCTCGTCAGCATCACTGAATGGCAGGAGCTGGCTTGTGGGGAAGGTGCCGCCCTCCAGGAACTCCCCGTTCTTGTAGGCCACGGCGGTAATCACGCTCTCGGTGTAGCTGTCGGGGATCTTGACCTCCTGATGACTGGTGGGCTCCACCACGGTCTCGTCGTCCCAATTCTCGCAGAGGCAGAAATAGAACTCGCCGGGATCCATTTGCTTTACGAAGCCCTTCAGAGAGGCTATGTACTCATTGAAGGAATTGCAGCCCAGAAGGTCGCATGAGAGCCTGTTGAAATCCGAGAGATAGTGCTCGGAAAGCTCGAATTTTCGGTAGTTATTGTAGTTCAAGCGGCGATACTCTTCTATATCGCTGACGCTGGCTGTAGAGCAGCCGCAGCTCTCCGCAAAAAGAACGGACATATCCAGCACCACGCTTCTTCCGCTGAGAGTCTTAGCGAAGTAATCTCTCAGCATCTTGCAGGCCAGTGAGCCTGAAAGAGTCAGCGGTCTGTCAACGGTAGTCAGCTCCACCTGATAGTTGTGTCTGCTATAGGTATTGTCAAAGCCGGAAACAGCTATGTCTCCGGGCACCTTATATCCGGCCTCAGCCAGGCGGTTTATGGCAGTTGCAGCCATAACGTCGTTGGCACAGATCAAGGCCTGAGGCATCTTTTCACGGACAGCAAGAAAATGCTCCGCAGCGGCCGCACCTGACGGGCCACGGAAGTCTCCATAATAGATATTCTCATCGTCTACTGAAAGGCCGTGTTCCTTCATAACATCAAGGAATGCACCCAGTCGGTCGGCACTCTCCGGGTTATCCGCAGGGCCGGAAATATAGCAAATGTCAGTAAAGCCGTGGACTTTGATGAAATGCTCAGTTATCCTGCGCATGGCGGTGCGGTTATCGATGCCGATATACAGCATATCCGGGATGTCGTTATCAATGCAGACAGCCGGGATCTTAGCCTGACGGATCCTTGTGATTATATCAGAAACAACTGGGGGATAGTCGATAGTATTCGTAAGGAGAACGGCGCCGTCGAAGTCGGAGAAATCCGGCAGACGGAAGATGTTGAACTCGCCTGTATCATGGCGTGGATTGCCCATTGTACCACTAAAAGAAGCAAATACTGAAATATCAAGGCCGCATCCGGCAGCAGAGGTCCTCATGCCCTCGAGGATAGCGCTCTGATAGCTCTGATCGATGCCGGCAACGATAACAGCGATCCTGTGTTTGGTCAAGGCGTTCACACACTCCTTTCCATAATGTTGCTTATATATATTGTACAATATTCTGAGACAAAAATCAATAGTTTTTTATAATAATTTTTCATTAGCAAAATTTACCTTTTGTTCACACTTGACCGCCCGTTTTTGCAGTTCGATCGGCCATATCAGAAGGTCTTCTTTTTGCCGGTTTATAGGAAGTTTCCACGTTTTTCGCCTTTATGTTACTTAGACCGAAAAATTTCCGGCATATGAAGATAAATTCTATCATATCGCTGAAAATCCGCTCGCTTATTGACTTTTCCAGAAAAAATGGTATACTAAATACTAGGACAGACTAATGTCTTTAGGGCGGATATGCCTGTATCCGTCTGTCGTGATCCGGCTAATTGCCGGGAAATCTTATTCTGCGGAGGGTCATTATGAGAAATATCTGGCATGACATAAGCCCGAAGCGTATCAGCCCCGACAGCTTCTACGCTGTTATCGAGATCGAAAAAGGCAGCAAGATCAAGTATGAGCTGGATAAGGAAACTGGCCTCATCAAAATGGACCGCATCCTTCACACCTCTACCCACTACCCTGCTAACTACGGCTTTATCCCCCGTACCTTCTCTGATGACAACGACCCACTGGACGTACTGGTGCTCTGCTCGGAAAAGCTCATTCCACTGACTCTGGTGAAGTGTTATCCAATCGGTGTTATCAGAATGCTGGATAACGGCCACAGAGATGACAAGATCATCGCTATCCCCTTCGATGATCCAAATTACAATATGTATATGGACATTGAGCAGCTCCCAAAGCACGTTTTTGACGAAATGACCCATTTCTTCAAGGTTTATAAGGAGCTTGAAAACAAAACGACAGCCGTTAACGAGGTCGATCACGCTGATACCGCTAAGGAGATCATTGCCGGCGATATCGAGAACTATATAGATAACTTCTGTAAGTGATGACCGAAACTCTCCCGTATCTGAAAGGAAAAACTTATGACAGCCTCAAGTGAAAATCTATTCGCAACCGGTACAAGCGCAGCTCCCATCGGTATCATCGCTATGAACAGCATTACCGAGGTGGGCGAAAAGATCAACAACTACCTCGTTGACTGGGCTCGCAGAGCAGGTCAGGATGTTGACACATTCCTCATCGAGAGCGAGTGTCCCAGGTTCTCCTCCGGTGACGGTAAGGGACTTATCAAGTCCACCGTTCGTGGAAGAGACCTCTTCATCATCATCGACGTAGGCAACTACAACATCAAGTACGATTACTTCGGCTTCCAGAACGCTATGTCTCCCGATGACCACTTCCAGGATCTCAAGCGTATCATCCAGGCTGCCAGCGGAAAGGCTCACCGTATCAACGTTATCATGCCTATCCTCTACGGCGGAAGACAGCACAGAAGAAGCTACCGTGAGTCTCTGGACTGCGCCTGCGCTCTTCAGGAGCTGGAGGCTATGGGCGTTGCTAACATCGTTACCTTCGACGCTCACGATCCCAGAGTCCAGAACGCTATCCCCCTCATGGGCTTCGACAACGTTATGCCTACATACCAGGTGCTCAAGTCCATCCTCAAGAACGTTCAGGACATCAACTTCACAAAGGAAAAGTTCATGATCGTTTCTCCTGACGAGGGCGCTCTTAACAGAAATATGTACTACGCTTCAGTTCTGGGCGTGGATATGGGTATGTTCTACAAGCGCCGTGACTACTCTCAGATCGTAAACGGCCGCAACCCCATCGTTGCTCATGAGTACCTCGGAAACCCTGTTGAGGGCAAGGATATCTTCGTTGCTGACGATATCATCTCCTCCGGCGAGTCAATGCTGGATCTGGCTTACAACCTCAAGAACAGAAAGGCCGGAAGGATCTTCACCTACGCTACCTACGCTATCTTCACAAACGGCCTGGACAAGTTCGATAAGGCTTACGAGGACGGCATCATCGACGGCGTTTTCGGAACTAACCTTACCTACAGAAGCCCTGAGCTCCTGAGCAGACCTTGGTTCCATGAGGTAGATGTATCTAAGTACATCTCATACTTCATCGAGGCTATCAACCATGAAGTCTCTATCAGCAAGATCCTGGATCCTCACGAGAAGATCGAGGCTCTGCTGAAGAAATACGGCATGAAATAAAATACACACAGGGACGCTTTAACGGCGTCCCTGTAACTGTTTACAGATCTTTTGTGAGAGGATCGTGAAAAATAGCCAAATACATTGACACTTTTTCGTCAATGTGCTATAATTGAAACTGTAAACTATAAGCCTTAGTTTTTTGTTCATTTTGTTGCCGGAGATCGGCGGCTCTACAAAGAAAGGATAATCTATGCTTCAGTTAAAGGACATCGTCAAGACCTACGGACAGGGCGATACTGCGGTAACTGCCCTTAACGGCGTCAGCATAACCTTCCGTGAGAACGAATTCGTCGCTATCCTTGGTCACTCAGGATGCGGTAAGACCACCCTGCTCAACATCATCGGCGGTCTGGATCACTACACCTCCGGCGACCTGGTGATCAACGGAGTCTCCACCAAGGAGTACAAGGACAGGGATTGGGACGCCTACAGAAACCACTCCATCGGTTTTATCTTCCAGAGCTACAACCTTATCCCTCACCAGTCGGTGCTCTCAAACGTTGAGCTGGCTCTGACTATCTCCGGCGTTTCCAAGGCAGAGCGCAGAAAGCGTGCAAAGGAAGCCCTTGAAAAAGTCGGACTGGGCGACCAGATCCACAAGCGCCCAAATCAGATGTCCGGCGGACAGATGCAGCGTGTGGCTATCGCCCGTGCCCTCATCAATAACCCGGATATCCTCCTTGCCGACGAGCCCACCGGCGCTCTGGACAGCGAGACAAGTATCCAGGTAATGGAGCTCCTCAAGGAGATCGCCAAGGATAAGCTGGTAATCATGGTCACTCATAACCCTGAGCTGGCCGAGCAGTACGCTACCCGTATCGTCAAGATCAAGGACGGTCAGCTCACCTCTGACAGCGATCCATTCTCCCCGGAAGCAGCCGACAAGGAGAAGCCCGCTGAGAAAAAGAGAGTCTCAATGTCCTTCGGCACAGCAGTTTCTCTCTCACTAAACAACCTTCTCACCAAGAAGGGCAGAACGATCCTCACAGCCTTCGCAGGATCTATCGGTATCATCGGGATCGCCCTGATCCTGTCGCTCTCCACCGGTATCAACGACTATATCAACCAGATCCAGGAGGAGACTCTTTCCTCCTATCCTCTGCGTATCTATAAGGAAAACGCCGACACCGACAGCATGGTGAAGGCTCTTATCGACAAGCAGAACGAGTACAACAGCCGTGAGTTCAAGGACGACACCGTTTACGCAAATACAGCCGTTTACGATATGTTCAACTCCTTCAACTCCGCCGCCAAGCAGATCAACAATATGAAGGATTTCAAGACCTTCGTTGAGCTGGACGAGGACTTCGCAGAAAATGCCAGCGCTATCGCCTACAGCTACGATGTGAAGATGCCTGTTTTCACTAAGGCTCCTAACGGCGAGATCGTTAAGGTGGACTTCATGGATATGTACTCCAAGGCACTGGGCATGGAGAATTCCGAGGCAATGACCTCCGCTATGAACAACCCTATGGCTGCCATGGAGACCTCGATGTTCGGCCTCAACGTCATGGAGGAGCTCCTCCCCGGCGAGGACGGCGCCCCCGTGAACGATATGCTGAAAAACCAGTACGACCTGGTCTACGGCGAATGGCCTGACAGCTACGATGAGGCCGTTCTCGTCCTCACTCAGAACAACGAGCTCCCCGACATCATCGTTTACTCTCTGGGTCTGAAGGATCCTGAGATCTTCAACACCACACTCAAGGCCGTCCTCAATAACGAGGTCATCGACGACTACGGCCAGGTGGAGTGGTCCTCCGATGAGATCCTGAGCAAGGAATTCAAGCTGATCCTGCCCTGCGAGTATTACCAGGCTACTGAGTCCGGCAAGGGCACTGTTGACCTGACAGCCACAGATACAGGTCTTGAGTACCTTTACAACTCCTCCGACATCGGCACCAACATCAAGATCACAGGCTTCATTCGCCCCGGCGAGGACGTTAAGGCTCCCATGATCACCGGATATTTGGGCTACACGAGCCTCCTGACCGACTACATCATCGAAAAGACCAACAACAGCGAGCTGGTCAAGGCTCAGATCGCTGACAAGGAAAACGACCTGATCACCGGCACAAAGTTCCTGACAGACGAATACACCGGCCCCAGCGATTCTGAGATGATCTCCACCGCTAAGGACTACATCAAGGCCGCCGACGTCAACGGAAAGGCCGATGTTTACAGATTTATCGCCGCTCAGCCTGACCCGGCACAGCTCCAGGCACAGGTGGACGCAGCACTGAAGGACTTCGACCGTGAACAGTTCATCTCTCAGATCTCTGATATGTACTCTCAGCAGTTGGGAGTGGATCCGACTCAGGTCTCCGGCTACATCGCAAATCTCAGCGACGACGAGGTGTTCAGCTTCGCTCAGCAGGCTGTCACAGAGCAGATCACTCAGCAGTATGCCGAGGCCGCTCAGCAGCAGCTGGCCGCAATGACTGCCGATGAGCTTGCAGCTCTCCTTGACAAGTCGCCTATCTCAGACGAAATGTACCTGAAGATCTTCGAGGAGTTCACTCCTGAGCAGGTATCAGACTCCACCTATGAGGACAATCTGAAGCTGCTGGGCGTTGCGGACAAGGACGATCCCTCAGAGATCAGGATCTACGCAAAGACCTTCGAGGACAAGGACGTGCTGGCTGACGCTATCGAGCGCTACAACAACGGTGTCCCTGAGGCCGACGTGATCCACTACACAGACTACGTTGCCCTGCTGATGTCCTCTATCACAGGCATCATCAGCGGAATTTCCTACCTGCTGATCGCATTCGTGGGGATCTCCCTGGTAGTTTCCTCGATCATGATCGGTATCATCACCTATATCTCAGTTCTTGAGCGTACCCGTGAGATCGGTATCCTGCGAGCTATCGGTGCCTCAAAGCACGATGTTTCCACTGTTTTCAATGCGGAGACACTCCTGGTGGGACTTACCGCCGGCCTTATCGGAATAGGCGTTTCGATCCTGCTGACGATCCCCATAAACTACATCATACACCACGTCACCAGTCTGGACACTCTCCGGGCACATCTGCCGGTGGCAGGAGCAGTGATCCTGGTGCTCATAAGCATGATCCTGACCCTCATCGCAGGAGTTATCCCTTCCCGTGTTGCGGCGAAGAAGGATCCTGTGGAGGCTCTCAGAACAGAATAAAAAAAGCTCCTCCAAGGAATTTCCCCTTGAAAGAGCTTTAGGGCAACACTATGCAGACCGAGTGGCATTTCGCCGCTCGGTTTTCTTTTTGCTTTTGTTCACAGAAGCTACAGACGATCAGGCTGAAAGAGCAGCCCAATTGATAGCAGTTGCTTCCGGAGGGATCCTCATTTCCGGACAAATTCGATCAGCGGCCTGATGTTCTCTTTATCGGAGAAATCAACAGGCGTTTCGTAAGCGTCCAGCATCCCCTGTTCGTCCTCAGTGCGCTCTTTTATGCTCTGGAGCCTGATCTTCAGCATTTTCATCAGCACCTTGTCCTTGGCATTCAGCTTGTTAAAATCAAAGCCTCCACGCAGATAGAAGCAGCCGATCTTCTTCTGCTGCTCGGCTGTCAGCGCACGATCCCAAAAAGGCTTCATTTCGTGCGCTCTGCCGGGATTTGACCCTACCGCAAACAGCGCTATCTTCTTGCCTGACAGCTTGTCCAGATTTTTAGTGATGAGCTTCACTCCGTTAAATCCGCCGGCGTACATTCCGCCTCCGTAAATTATCGTGTCATGACCCTGGATATCGGAAAACTCGGGATCTTCCTTGATATCACAGCCCAGCTCCTGCGCTATCCACTGGGCATATCTCTTTGTATAGCCAGATCTTGATCTGTAGGCAACTATCGTTTTCATATTTTTCTCCTCATTTCGCTTCATTTTCTTCTTTCAGTTCATTGAGCCTGTCGCACAGCTTTGCAAGGGCTGAGCAGTATGCTGTAGTTTCCTCCTCGTTCAGGCACTCAAACAGCTTGAACACAAATCGCTGATCCTGTCCGTCTTTTTTGGTGCGCAGATGCTCGGCAGCCTCGGTCTTGACAAGGCGGATCGCCCTCTTGTCCTTTTTGTCGGGAATGACCCTCAAAAAGCCCTTGTCGATAAGGCGGTCAACGATCTGCCGCATACTCTGATGAGTGACTCCCGAAAGCTCGGAGATCTGTTTTAGCGTAGGCGGCTCAGGGAAAGCGTCTATCATCGTTATAGCAAGCCACTGCTTTGCGGTGATGTCCTCTAAGCCTGAGTCCATTATGGCCTGCAAGCGGTTTGCACAGATAAAGATGTTCACATAGGCGATGAGCCGCTGATCCATATTTTCAAAGTCGTACATAAGTCCTCCTATTATACGCAGTATAATGCCTATATATGCAGTATACTACATATCCTCCCCTTTGTCAAGGCATTTCAGCACAAAAAAATGGGCGGACACTGGGTCCGCCCATAGGATCTGGCTATTTTGCGCAGGTCACTATTTTGTTGTGTGCAGTTTTTTACAGCTCACTGTTCCTCTCTTGAGATAAGCCCGTCAAGAGTTTTTGCAAGGCCCTTGATGTAGTCCTCGGTGAGAACATCGCTGTAGCCGCACTCCGCCAGAGCTGCCTTGAAGGAGCAATCCGGAGAATACGCCTTGACATGGGCGATCTTCTCATACTGCTCAAGAGCTCTTCCCGGGTCGTCGTAGCTGGCAAGGATATTATCCAGAGCCGCCAGCGCCGAAACTCCGTAGCTGATATAGTAGCCGGGCTGCTCGAAAATATGCGAAACATAGTAGAAGTGGGAGTCAGGGTAGTAGTCCCCCATGATCTCGTGGTAGCAGTCAACTACCTCCTCGGGAGTAAGGCTGTCCTTGTTTTCCAGCACCTTGTACTCAAATTCCGCCATGAGACAGCCGCTTATGGCATAGTCCATGATGTCATTGAGCTTGTAAAGCCGCATAATGCTGGCCTTATCGCCGAAGATCTGGTCGTAATAGGGGATGAAAAGCAGCTCCATTCCCTGAGACTGGATCTCAGCCACGTCAAGGCAGTTTATCTGGTCATAGGCGCAGGTATCATCGAAGTAAGAAGAGTAGAAGTGGCCGAATTCATGGATGATCCCGACCATATCAGTCAGCAGATCGTCCCGGTAAATATAGAGCATTGCGTCCCCCGCATAGGGAAGATCAACTGTAAAGCTGCCGTTATAGCTGTTTTTGCCCTCAGTTATGAAGCACAGATCTCTGTCAGAGAGCAGCTTTGCAGACTTACCCAGATCGGGAGAGATCTTTTCTGCGTACTCCTGAAGAGTAGGCAGCAGCTTATCCCCGGGGAAGCTGGTATCAGACAGCCCCTCGTAGTCAGGGTGATCCATGATGAGATCCAGACTGCGCTGAGACACCGGCACAAGCTCCGTGCGGACCATTTCACAGACCGGCATGATCTCCTCAGGGGTGTAGTCACGGTTGAAGCCGTCGTAGAAGGTCTCAGTGTCGTAGCCCTCCAAGATCTGCAAATAGATCTTCGCCGCCTCAAGATCCAGCTTATCCTCGTCCTTGTCGCTGCTGTAGGCCACATCGTAGTAATCGTCAAGGTCACTGTCGCCGGAGGCAAAGGCCTGACGAGCGTACTTCTCCACACGCTCCAATGTAACGCCGGGAGAATTGTAATAATCCAGCCACTCATCGTCGATGTATGGCTTTATCAGGTCAACATACTCCGGATAAGCGCTGGAATAGGCCTTGTGGAAGGCGTAGCTGATCGCCTCGTAGGCGATAGAGGCTTCCTCGGTGCAGCCGTCAGCCTCGGCCTCAAGGGCGTCGTTGTTGAAATCAATGTAGTAAGCCAGCTCGGAATAGGCCTTGGCGTCGTAGCTCTTAGCAAGAGTTTCCATAAGGCCGTCGATGTCGCCCTGAACGTCATTTCCGGAGGAATGGACGTCATCCAGGAATTTCTCGATATCGCTGTTGAGCTGGTCGATGTCGATGCTCTCATAGCGGCCGAGAAGTCCCGAAGTATCAGCAGTCTTCGCCTCCTGACGAAGAACTGCGTTGTTGGCGGCCTCCTTCTTGTCACGGTCGCTCTGATAACCGAATGTGCAGGAAATAAGAGAGATAGGCATTGCAGCGGCAGCAGCCAGCGCCGCCAGCTTTCTAAGTTTCATCTGGTATCTCCTTTCTTAGCGGAGAAGCTCCTCCACCGCAGCAGGGAGCTGTTTCACATCGTTTATGATAATGTCAGCAGCCGAAAGCTCGCCCTCACCGCCGTAGCCGTAGCCGCAGCCGATGGAGCGCAGGCCGTTCATGGTGGCTGTCTCGATGTCGTGGAAGCGGTCTCCGATCACGATGAACGGACCGGGGAGCTCCGGCGAAAATCTGCGGAAGATCTCGTATTTCGGGATGAAATCGAACTCCTCGCAGCAGTAAAACCTGTGGAAGAAGCGGTCCAGCCGGAAGACCCGGCGGTGGCGCTCCATGTAATGTACACGGCAGTTGCTCAGGAAGATCAGGGTGTGACCCTGCTCCCTCAGACCCAGAAGGATCTCCTCCATGCCCGGGTAAAGGGAGCCCTGTCCGGACTCTATGCGCTGAGCCATGTCCTCCCCCAGCATGATCCTGGCCTTTTCCTTTATGGCCGGGTCAAGGCCGGGCATGAAGCTGTTCCACATATCGGTGGAATTGTAGCCCAGCCAGTTGCCAATTTCCTTGGCTGAGATCTGACGAGGCTGAGCATAGCTGTTCTCCACAAGCCAGGCATAGGTATTGCGGAAGGCCGGCTCATAGATCCGAAGGGTCTCATGGACAGTGCCGTCGTAGTCAAATATCAGGTCGGCCATCAGTCCTCGATCTCTCTGATGAGGTTGATCATCTCGATAGCGCCCTCAGCGCACTCGCTGCCCTTGTTTCCTGCCTTGGAGCCTGCACGCTCGATAGCCTGCTCGATGTTCTCAGTTGTGATAACTCCGAACATAACGGGGATACCGCTCTTGAGGGAGACCTGAGCAATGCCCTTTGCAGCCTCGTTGCACACGAGGTCGTAGTGAGAGGTGCTGCCTCTGATGATAGCTCCCAGGCAGATAACTGCATCGTACTTGCCGCAGGAAGCCATTTTCTGAGCAATGAGCGGGATCTCAAAGGCTCCGGGCACCCATGCCACGTCGATAGAGTCCTCGGAAATATCGTGGCGCTTCAGTGTATCAAGAGCTCCGCCCAGCAGCTTGCTGGTGATGAACTCGTTGAAACGTGCAACAACGATACCGATGCGTATGTCCTTGGGGATAAGATTTCCTTCGTAAGTTTTCATTATGATCACTCCTGTTAAATTTTCTTTATGTAATGCTCGGTGAGCATTTTTTCCAGTGAAGCGGCGTCCTTTGCCGAGAATTTAGCGGGCCTTTCGATGCCCTTGCGGTAGAGCTTTACCCTTGTGCCGTCCAGCTCATACTGCCAGTCCTCTGTGGGAACGAGCCCTTTTTTGCCCATTGTAGTGAGAACGCCGGCCGGGGTGAGATAGGCCTTCGTCCAAAAGCGGTAGGTCAGCCAGAACATCAGAAAGATCACCCACATCGCAATTATTATGATGTCGCCCACACGTTCAAGACCGGTGTCCTTTTTCAGCTCACTTACCTGGATCATGATCTGTCCAAGAGAAAGTACGATATATATCAGCGGAAAAACTACCCCTAGGTTAGTCAGCTCAACGCTTTCCGGATAGCCCTCGCTGAGCTCCTTCTTCTTGAACACGTCCAGCAGATTGTAGATCATCAGCCCTGTGACGATCACCCCAAATACTATACCAAAACAGAATACAAACATCTCATTCCTCCTCGTAATTAAGGAGATGACCCATTTTCGCAGCCTTTGTTTTCAGGTAGAACAGATCGTAGGCGGTGGCGTCCATCTGGATCGGCACACGCTCCTTGATCTCCATGCCGAAGCCGGAGAGTCCGTAGACCTTATCCGGATTGTTGGTCAGGAGCCTGAGGGTCTTGCAGCCAAGGTCACGGAGGATCTGAGCTCCGATGTAGTATTCACGCATATCTCCCGGGAAGCCCAGAGCAAGGTTGGCCTCAAGGGTATCCATGCCCTGATCCTGGAGCTCATAGGCTCGGAGCTTGTTGATAAGACCGATACCACGGCCCTCCTGCCTCATGTACAGGAGAACTCCCCTGCCCTCCTTCTCGATCTGGGTCATAGCGGCGGCAAACTGCTGTCCGCAGTCGCATTTCAGGGAGCCGAAGGCATCTCCGGTGAGGCACTCAGAGTGGACACGGCAGAGGATATCCTGTCCGTCGCCGATGTCGCCCTTCACCAGAGCGACGTGGTGCTCGCCGTTGAGCTTGTTGACGTAGCCCAGAGCCCTGAATTCGCCGTATTTTGTGGGGAGCTTGGTGTTGGCCACCAGCTCCACCAGATCGTCATGGCACTTGCGGTACTCTTTGAGAGCCTGGATCGTGATGAATTTCAGTCCCCACTCCTGAGCCTTCTGCTGAAGCTCGCCAGCCCTCATCATAGTGCCGTCGTCACGCATGATCTCGCAGCAAAGGCCGCACTCCTTCAGACCGGCAAGACGCATAAGGTCAACAGTGGCCTCGGTGTGTCCCTCACGCTCTAAAACGCCGTTTTTCCGGGCAGTCAGTGGGAACATATGGCCCGGCCTGCGGAAGTCCTCAGGCTTTGCATCGGGAGAAACGCACATCCTTGCGGTAAAGCCACGCTCCTCTGCGGAAATGCCTGTGGTAGTCTCCACATGGTCGATCGACACGGTGAAGGCGGTGGAGTGATTGTCGGTGTTGTTCTCCACCATTTGGCCAAGGCCAAGTCTATGGCAGAGCTCTATGCTCATGGGCATACAGATCAGACCCTTTGCATGGACTGCCATGAAATTCACATTTTCAGTTGTTGCAAACTCAGCGGCACAAATCATGTCGCCCTCATTTTCCCTGTCCTCGTCGTCTGTTACAAGGATTATCTCGCCGTTTCGGAGAGCCTCAACAGCCTCCGGAACAGTGTTGTATTCAAACATAATCATCCTCCTATTTTACATTGATCTTACCTGTGGAGGTGCTGACCTGAGCAGTACAGCCGTCCCCGAAGGCAATGCTTCCGCTGCCGCCGGTGGTGCCTTTTTCGATGTTCTCGGTGAATTCTCCTCCGGCAGTGTCGAAGGTCACATTCCCCACATCGGTCTTGATCGAAACTGCGGAGCCCTTCTCAGGCTTGCCGGAAAGCTGTACCTCGATACTTCCGGTATCCGATGAGAACTCCGTCTGACTGTTCTCAGGAAGCGCCTCTGCCAAAGACAGCTGTACATTTCCCACGTTGGTAATGAATTTGCTGTCGCCCTGCAAAGCCGCACCGCTGACCATGATATTTCCCACATTAGAGGTGAGATCCATAGTTCCGGAAATATCCTCCACAGTGACCGAGCCAACGTTGGTGCTGATCGTGAATTCAGTCATAGTCTCCGGAACGGCGATCTCCGCCTTCACGTCTATATTGTAGTTGGCGTGCTCGTCCTTAACTGCCTTCCAGATAGAGGTTTCGGTGCCCTTCTTCACAAAGGACAGCCGGAAAACTCCGTTATCGCTGGAGCTTTTGAGCTCAGTCTCGTTCAGTATCTCCTCCAGTATGCTTTCGCTGAAACCCCGGGCTGTGTAGGACACGTCGGTGTGTACCTTGCCGTCGGTGCTTGGTTTAATGGTAACTGCGCCCACCTCGCCCTCGAAAGCGAAGGCCGTATCGTCAGTTGCAAAGTCGCTGAGCAGGTCATCGGCGGTTTGCTCGATCTGCTTCTGAGCAGAAAAGCAGCCTGTAAGTCCCGCTGTCATAGCAAATGCTGTGATAAGTGCTGATATTCTTTTCATGGTATTTCTCCCTTAAATAAACCCATTCTCCGCCAAAAAGCCCATGCTGAGCCCCCCGGAGGAGCTCTCCGCAGGCTTCATCAGCTTCTCGACGTACTTACCGATAATGTCATTTTCGATGTTGATCTTGTCGCCGGTCTTTCGCTTGGAAAGAGTCGTCACCTCAGCCGTGTGAGGGATCACCGAAACGCTGAAGCTCTCCGCCGTGACCTTGGCCACAGTGAGGCTTATGCCGTCCAGAGCAACGGAGCCCTTTTCCACGATATATCGCAGGATCTGGGGATCTGCCGTGATCGTGTACCACACAGCTATGCCGTCGTTTTTTATGTCAGTGACCGTGCCTGTGCCGTCGATGTGGCCGGAGACGATATGGCCTCCGAAGCGTCCGCCGGCAGCCATTGCACGCTCTAAATTCACCAGATCACCGGGCTTTAGGCTGCCCAGGGAGGATCTGGCCAGAGTCTCGTTCATCACGTCGGCCTGAAACCAGCCGCCGCCCATTTCAGTCACCGTCAGGCAGACCCCGTTCACGGCGATACTGTCGCCGGTGACAGTGCCCTCAAGCACCTTTTCCGCCTGGATCCTGATGAATGAGGAGTTCCCCCCACGGCGCAGAGAGGACACTTTTCCGGTCTCCTCGATCAGTCCTGTGAACACCTGTCCACCACCTTGCTTTCTATCATTATATCCTGTCCAAATCGGACTATCTTGCTGTCTTCCAGCATAAAGGCCAGATCAGGCTGAGGAACTCCCCTTCCGTCAACAGGAGACTTCCCAGCTCCGCCGAAGATCTTGGGAGCGATGTAGGCCTGGACTCTTGAAACGATGCCGCTTTCCAGAGCTGACCAGTTGAGAGTTCCGCCTCCCTCCAACAAAATGCTGTCGATCTTCATTTCACCAAGCTGCTTCATCAGGTCTCTCAGGTCGATGCGGCCGTCCTTTTCCTTAACGAAGAGCACCTTGCAGCCCTTCTCAGTATATGCAGAGCTGCGCTGCGTCTGCTCCTCCAGAGTTGCAATGATTGTGGGAGTTTCACCAGCAGTTCGCACTATATTGCTATCCAGCGGAGTCCTCAAATGAGAGTCGCAGATGATCCTCACCGGATCTCGTCCGCCCTCCAGCCGGCAGGTCAGCAGCGGATCGTCCGCAAGGACAGTTCCCACACCCACCATTATACCGGTGTGGCGAAGTCGCTCCTGCTGAACATGGAGCCTTGCCTCCTCACCGGTGATCCACTTGGAATTTCCCGTAAAACAGGCGATCTTCCCGTCCATGGTCATTGCGTACTTCATGGTAACGAAGGGCAAGCCAGTGGTGATGAAGTGGAAGAAGATCTGGTTGATCTGGTCGCACTCCTCACGAAGCAGATCCTCCACCACCTCGATCCCGTGGCTGCGAAGGATCTGAACGCCCTTGCCTGCAACCAGAGGATTTGGGTCTGCCGATCCGACGAAAACTCGCTTGATCCCGTGGGAGATCACCGCATCGGTGCATGGCGGCTGCTTGCCGTGGTGACAGCAGGGCTCCAGCGTGACGTACATATCCGCCCCGGAGCAGTCCTCCCCCCTAGCCTCGCAGTCCGCAAAGGCATTTCTCTCGGCGTGAAGGTCGCCGTAACGCTTGTGCCAGCCCTCGCCGATGATCCTGCCGTCCTTGACTATGACGGCCCCCACCAGAGGATTTGGGCAAACAAAGCCCATTCCTTTTTTGGCCAGCTCCAAGGCCAGCCTCATATGATTGCTATGCTCCATGATACCTCCAAGCGCAAAAAAGCCCCGAAACTTCGGGGCTTGTCAGACTAATTGCATGACTTTCATCTTCTTTCATCCGGACTTTTACCGTCGGCTCTGGAATTCCACCAGATCGGCTCCTGAGGGAGTTCGTGGGCTTTACCACCGGTCAGGAATCACACCCTGCCCTGAAGATACTATTATTATATCACACTAACTGCATTATGTCAATAGCTTTTCTCTGCGGCTGACTGTAATGGAGGGGTGCTGCTCCTCGTCGTGGTAGGTGACGACAATTTTTTTGACCATGGGGCGGATCATCTCCTCCTCATTGTTGCTGGCAGCGGCCATCAGCTCCTCCAATCTCACCAAGAAATCGTTGGTGTCGAAGGGTATCGGGCAGCCGATATGGATCAGCTTGTTCTTGGTGGTCTTCAGGCCCTCCTCGGCCATGAGCTTCTCCTCGTAGAGCTTCTCGCCGGGACGAAGTCCGGTGTACTCGATCTTGATGTCGATGTCCGGCCGGAAGCCGCTGAGCCTGATCAGGTTCCGTGCGAGGGTGTCGATCTTCACGGGCGAGCCCATATCAAGGACAAAGATCTCGCCGCCCTTTGCGTAGGTGCCCGCCTGGAGCACCAGAGAAACAGCCTCAGGGATCGTCATGAAGTAGCGGATGATGTCCGGATGAGTTACGGTAACAGGGCCGCCAGCCTCGATCTGTCTGCGGAAGACCGGGATAACTGAGCCGTTGCTGCCAAGGACGTTTCCGAAGCGCACCGCAACGAATTCAGTGGAGGAGTTTTCCCCGGAATACCGGGCGTTCTCCTGCCATTCGTCAAGGTGAGTTCCCAGCACAGGCAGCTCAGAGGTCTTGCCCTCAGCGACCTTCTCGTTGAAGCTCTGGATGATCATTTCGCACAGGCGCTTGGAGGCGCCCATGATGTTCGTGGGATTTACGGCCTTGTCCGTGGAGATCAGCACAAAGCGCTTGCAGCCGTGAGTCATAGCGGCATAGGCGGTCTTGTAGGTGCCGATGGCGTTGTTTTTTATCGCCTCACAGGGGCTGTCCTCCATCAGGGGAACGTGCTTGTGAGCCGCCGCATGATACACGATCTCCGGGCGGTATTTTGCGAAAACATCGTTGATCTTGCGGTTGTCACGGACAGATCCGATCAAGGTCACAAGGTCGAGCTTCGGATACTTATCCCTCAGCTCAAGCTGGATATTGTAGGCGTTGTTCTCATAAATATCGAAGATGATCAGCTGCTTGGGAGAGTGCCCTGCGATCTGTCGGCAGAGCTCGCTTCCGATGGATCCGCCGCCTCCGGTGACCAGGATCACCTTTCCGGAGATCTGCTGGAAGACCTCGGACATATCGGCCTTTATGGGCTCTCGGCCAAGGAGGTCCTCTACAGTGACGTCACGCATGGTCTTGACGCTGATCTCGCCGTTTACCAGCTGATATACGCCGGGGAGCTGCTTGAGCTCGCAGTTTGTCTCGCTGCAAATGCCGAGGATCTCACGCTTGACCTCAGCAGAAGCACTGGGTATGGCAAGGAAGATCTTGGTTATGCCGTATTTCTCCACACCGGCCAGGATCTCTTCCTTTCCGCCGATGACCGGCACGCCGTCGATGTATCTTCCCCATTTGTTGGTATTATCGTCGATCAGGCAAACAGGAGTTCCGTTGATGTTTGCGGAGCTGAGCATATCCCTCAGCAGGATCTGTCCGGCAGCACCGGCTCCGATGAGCATGACCTTGTCAGTTGAGGCTGCACGGCTTGCTGAGGCCTTTCTCTGGAGCAGCACAAATCTGTAGGAGAAGCGTACTCCCAGTACGAAAAAGAACTGGAAAAAAGCTCCCCAAATGTAATATGAGACAGGCATCGGCATAACAAAAACGGTTATGGCGATAACGTGGACAGCCGCCGTGACCACAGTTGCCAGGATCACCCATGTGAGCTCTGCGAAGCTGGCATAGCGCCAAATGCTTCGATAGAGCTTGAAAAAGCTGAATGCCGCCACGCAGAAGGCTGCATAAAACGGTATGAACACGGCATATGAGCTAAGATAATCCACCGGTATCATTGAGACACGGCAGTCAAATCTGAACCACAGCGCCAGGAAATACGACAGGCAAACTGCTAAAACATCATAAACGACAAGGAAAACTGTAACAATGTGTGAGTGCTCTACACGTCTTCCAAAAAGTTTCATTTTAACCCCTCCGACTTATTTTTTATACTTCTCGACTAAGCTATCAGAAAACTCAGTCGTCCCCTTTTCTGCCTTTTTTCTGAGAACGTCCCAATTCGGACGCCTGGTGGTCAAATTGTGGGCATCGCTGCCGAAAGCCAGCCGCCTTCCCTCTTTGATAAGGCGCTTCACGAAGTGTCTCTCTCTAAATGTGGTAAAGGCCTCGTTATTTATCTGCGGAATAACGTCAAGCCCAAGGATACGCTCCATTTCCTCCTTTGAGTAGTATTCAAGGTACCTGTGGACGTGAGCCAGGATCACCTTCAGGCCGTATTCCGCAGAAACAGCTTCTATCTCGCCGGTCATCCAACTCTCGAAGCCTCTGTATGGCAGCTCCAGCAGGATCAGGCCGGTGTTCTCAAAAGCCAGCCTCTCGATGCCGGGCAGCTCCGAGATACCGTGCTCGATCGCCACCTCTGCTCCCAAGATAATGGGCAGCGGAGAGCTTTCCGCAATAGACTGAAAGGCAGCCCGGCGCTTCTCCAGAAAAGCCTCAACGCTCTTTTCCCTGTGAGCGTAAAAGTGAGGAGTCGCCACGGCTCGTCCCACGCCCTGCTCCTTCATCATATCCAGCATAGCCAGGGACATTTCCCTGTCCTTAGCGCCGTCGTCGATACCCGGAAGTATATGGCAGTGCAGATCGGTTAGCATTACTTTCTGCCCTTCTTCCCGGACTTCTTCTCCGGCTCAGGCTTCTTCTCAGGCTCAGGCTTTTTTTCTGGCTCAGGCTCCTCGTCCTGCTCCTCCGGCTTATAGCCGTAGCCGTAACCGTAGCCATAGCCGTAACCATAGCTCTTGCGATACTTGTACTTGTAATATCTGCCGCTCTTCTTGACTTTCACATCGTTGAGGACGAAGCCCAGCATATTCATCTTGGAGAGCTCGATCTTCTTCATTGCAGCGTCCACGTCATCGTTAGTTGTAGAGGCGTATCTCAGCACTATGATGATACCGGCAGCCTTATCTGCCAGCTCCATGGCATCGGTAACAACGTTTACCGGCGGAGTGTCGATAACGATATAGCTGTATTCCTGAGACAGCTTGTCCAGCAGCTGAGCCATATTCTCAGAGCCGAGCAGCTCCGAGGGATTAGGCGGTATCGGGCCGGCCGTGAGCACGTCAAGGTTTTCCATAACGTTCCTGCTGATACAACTTCCGGGGTCGTCCATGCGGCTGACAGCAGCGGAAAGGCCCTTCTTGTTCTTCAGGCCGAAGATCCTGTGCTGAACGGATTTACGCATATCGCCGTCGATGAGGAGCACCTTGCTGCCGCTCTGGGCAATAGCGATAGCGGCGTTCGCCGACATGGTGGACTTGCCCTCTCCGGGGTTTGCAGAGGAAACTGCAAAGATCTTCTTCTCAGAGGTGGCAAGGGCGAAATTCACATTTGTCCTGATCGACTTATAGCTCTCAACCACGTTGAAGGGAACGCTCTTGTCGGTGAGCTTCACATGGTCGTCATCGGTATCCTTGCGGCGCTTTTTTTCTGAGAAGCACTGTATCTCGCCGATAATGGACTTCTTGTACTTCTTGCGCAGGCCTTCTGTTTCCTTGACGGTGTTATCGAAGAAATCTATCACCAGGATGACCAGCATGACAGCCATCAGTCCGCCCAATAGACCAATAAGAGTGTTCTTCTTCACATTAGGGCCAACAGGTGTGCTGTAGACCTTTGCTGTGTCGATAGTGTTGATCTGGCCAACGCCTACTGCCTCAGAAAGATAGCTGGGCGAGACCTTAGCAAGACTGTTGCAGACTGCCGCAGCGATATCCGGGTCAAGGGTAGTGGACTTGACCACAAGGGCACTAGTGTCGGTAACTGAGGTGATGCTGAGAGTCTCCCTGATAGCACCAGCCGAGATGTCCTGAGAGGTGCCGAAGCACTTCACCAGCTTGTCGGGATCGCAGTTTTTCTCAAGCTGCTCGCCCACTGCACCGATAACAGCATCGTCCTTGAGCACCTCGATGTAGGTGTTGATAAGCTGTTTGGAGTAGTTGATGTTGTTGTATTTTTGCTCCGGGTCGTCAGTAAAGGTGGTATAGCTCTGGATATACATGGAAATATGGGACGAGTATTGCAGCGGCATGAAATACTTTGTGTAAACAAAGGCAGCTGCTCCGCCTATAACTCCCACAATAATGATCATCCACAGCTTGCTCAGAAAAAGGCTTATAATGTCCTTGATACTGTATTCGTTACTCATATGAACTCCCCTCAAATTACAATTTTACATTATATATTTTATCATATCCGGCAGCAATCGTCAACCATAAAAAAGAACATCCATTCATTTTTGTTTACCGAATACAAATTTGATAGGCATTGACTTTTCATTTTTAGGATAATTCCAGTTAGACCGCTATTTCATGCGGAAAAACAGCATGATCATGCGGGGCGAATGATCCATTCGGTCAGCTTCAGCTCACCCCCCCGGAACCGGCGCCCCTGGTTTTCCTATTCCGAACAGGCATAGAGATATTCGCTAACATTTCGGAAGATGCTGCCTTATCTTTGCCCCAAGCACTTGCAATTGCTCCCCGATCGTGATATAATTAAGTAACTAACCTGTAAAGGAGCATCACTATGGCTATTACCGAAGCAGTAGAAAACTACCTTGAGACCATACTCATTCTTTCTAAGGCACAGCCCGATGTCCACGCTATCGACATCTGCTCATACCTTGGCTACTCACGCCCCACAGTTTCCATAATCCTCAAAAAAATGAAGGAGGAAGGACTGGTCAACGTAAACGGTGACAATCATATCACTCTTACTGACCGTGGACGAGAGGTAGCCGAGCACATCTACGACCGCCACACGACCCTCTCCGAGTTTTTCATGCTCCTGGGCGTCAAGCGAGACACCGCTCTTGAGGACGCCTGCAAGATCGAGCACGATATCTCCGATGAGACCTTTGAAATAATCAAAAAGCACTACAAGGAGCTTTCAGAGCAGAAGGGCAAGAAGTAATGGAGAGATTTCTTAAATTCCGCAGCGACCACCCCACATTCACCTACCGCTCATACTCGATCACTGAGACTGAGGACGCTATCGAGGCAAGCTGGAGCTTCTCCATCGACGGCCTTGCTGAGTTCTCACCGTCCTGGAACTTCCCCAAGCCGGAGGGCTTTGCCTCCGTCAGCGACCGCACGCTGGAAAGACTGGTCTTCTCCCTGGGTATGGCCGAGGCCGTCAGCTACTGGAAAGCCGCCTGCTGCCCAACTGTAAGGGTGCTCTGCGGCCAGCTGAGCCCGGAACAGATCTCATGGTGGAAGAAGCTGTGGTTCATGGGTCTGGGCGAATTTTTCTACGTCAACAAGATCTCCACCGACATGGACAGCTTTGTGGAGATAGTCCCCGAGAACTGCGGTTTTTCCGCAGAAAGCTCCCCGGAGCTGCCGGAGCTTTCAGGCTGCCTTGTTCCCATAGGCGGCGGAAAAGACTCCGCACTCACTCTGGAAACACTTACTCAGGCAGGCATGAAATGCCGATGCTACGCCATAAACAAGCGCTGCTCGATCTCTGCCACTGTGGAGACCGCCGGGCTTCCGGAAAGCGCTCTGATCACTGCAAAGCGCCGCTTTGACCGCTCACTGATCAGCCTAAACGAGAAGGGCTATCTCAACGGCCACACGCCTTTTTCTGCGATAGTCGCCTTCTCCGCCGAGATCACGGCCTACCTCAATAGGCTGAAATACGTCGTTCTCTCCAACGAGGACAGTGCCAACGAGAGCACCGTCATCGGTCAGAACGTCAACCACCAGTATTCCAAGAGCTTTGAATTTGAGCGGGATTTCCACGAATATGAGGAAAAAAACCTGGGCACGGGCGTGTACTATTTCAGCTTCCTGCGTCCACTTTCTGAGTTCCAGATAGCGAAAATGTTCGCCTCCCACAGCAAGTACCTGCCGATCTTCCGCAGCTGCAATCTGGGCAGCAAGGTCTCACCTGATATTTGGTGCGGGAATTGCCCGAAATGCCTATTTGTAGCCCTTATCCTCTCCCCCTTCCTCAGCCGCAGCCAGCTGGCTCAGATCTTCGGGAAGGATCTTTTGGACTCGCCGGACATGGTGGACTACTTCCACGAGCTCACCGGAAGGAGCCTCCACAAGCCCTTCGAGTGCGTGGGCAGCATCGACGAGGTGGTGCTGGCGGTATCACTGGCTATACGAAAAATGAAGGAGAGCGGCCAGGAGCTGCCCCTTCTCATGCGAGACTTTGAGGGCTCCGGACTGTATCAGCCGGAGACTCTGGATCAGCGAAATGCCGCCTGCTGCGGTTATTTCAGCGAAAACAACCTGCTGCCCGACAGCTTCCGGGCAATTCTGACTAAAGAAATGGAGCGACTGCTTTGAACGATTTTGCGCAGTACATCAGCCGATACACCGAAGGCAAGTCCGTCTGCATACTGGGATTTGGCCGTGAGGGACGGAGCACATACCGCATTTTAGAACGATATTGCTCTCCAAGCTCGCTGGCAATCGCAGACCTCAACCCAATTGACCGAGAGGCAAGTTCCCTCCCCGAGTCAGTGGAGCTGATCTGCGGCGAGGAGTATCAGGACTGCCTTGACCGCTTCGACCTGGTTTTCAAAAGCCCCGGCATCGTGCTTAAAAAACAGCCCTCGCAGCTCAACTGCACGATCACCAGCGAGACTCAGGTCTTCTTCGAGGTCTTCCGTGACCAGATCATCGGAGTTACCGGCACAAAGGGCAAGAGCACCACTTCTTCCCTGATCTACCACATTTTCAAGGAGTCCGGCTTCGATACAAGACTGGCTGGGAACATCGGTATCCCCGTTTTTGACATCGCCGAGGGCATCGAGGACGACACTATCGTGGTCTGCGAACTGAGCTGCCACCAGCTGGAATACATGACTGTTTCCCCAAAGTATGCAGTTTTCCTCAATCTCTACGAGGAGCACCTCGACCACTACGGCACCATGGAGCGCTACTACGCTGCCAAGAAAAACATCTACCTCCACCAGAGCTACAACGATGAGCTGATTATCGGAATGGATATAATTCCGGACGATATTGCTCAGAGAGTAACAAGTCTGTCTAACACCTTCCCCTACGCCGATGTTTTCGTGAAGAACGGCGTCATTAACGACGACGATTTCCATGAATATCAGATTCCCAAGAGCCACATCAAGCTGCTGGGCATCCACAACCACTACAACATCGCCGTGGCATACCACATTTGCCGGGAGCTGGGCGTTTCAGACGTGGCCTTCACAAAGGCTCTGTGCAGCTTCGACCCGCTGGCTCACCGCCTTGAGTTCGTTGACAAAGTTCGAGGGATCCGCTGGTACGACGACTCGATCTCCACCGCCTGTGCGACCGCCGTCGAGGCGCTGAAAAGCGTCCCCGAGCCGGGAACTATCCTGCTTGGAGGTATGGATAGAGGTATAGATTACACACCGCTGGTAGACTTTTTGCAGAAATTCCCCGTCCAGATCATCTGCATGGAGACCTCCGGAGAGCGGATCTTCCATATGCTGGAGGGCACCTCCGCCGCCGACCGAGCCCACTTTGCCCCTCATCTAAAGGAGGCCGTTGAGCTGGCAGCTGAGATAACTTCCCAGGGAAAGAGCTGCGTGCTCTCCCCTGCTTCCGCAAGCTACGGCATTTTCAAGAATTTCGAGGAACGTGGCGACGCCTTCAAAGCGCTGGTCGCCGGTCTGAAATAAACAGCAAAGCCTGAGAGAAAACTCTCAGGCTTTTTCATTCCCATATAACGATGAGTCCGGTGTCGTAGTTCAGCAGAGCGCCGGTGGGAGAATTCAGCCTGTCGCCGTCGTTTTCGAGGTAGATCACCGCCCGGCTCAGATCCTCGTTTATGCTTGCTTCATCAAGCAGCTTGTCAAAGACGTGCATGGGGAGAGACTCAGGTTTCTGCACTGTTCCGGCTTCTTCCGGCATTTTTGTCTCAGCCAGCTCATAGCCGCTCATTTGGGAGAACTTTGCCTCGAAGCTGCGGAGAAGCTCCTCGCTGCCGTGAAACACCAGATAGGCATAGGGCCGGTAGTCCTGAGCCATGGGCATTTCTGACATGGTGGAAAAATAGTAGTCCGTGATGTCACCGGGGAGCTCCTCCGGCAGAAGTCCGGCGTCCCTGCCGTCCTTAACGCCCTCAATATAGACGTACCGCTTGGCGCTGTACATGGAGGGATTTCGCTCGAAATGCCGGCCGATCTCCGCCGGCAGGTAAAATGCCGCAAGCATCAGCAGGACTCCCAGGATGCGGGCTGACCAGTGCAGCGCTTTCAGCCATTTTTTCTCCAGTAATCTCCGGTAAAGCAATAGCGCTGACAGCACATATATTCCCAGGCCTGTCCACCACATTGGCGCAGTGAGTCCGCCGTACATGGATAGCCTTATGAGCACCAGCGGAAGTCCCAGGATACAGGCCGCTGTAACTACTATATCTCCGATGGCATATGCCTTCTTCTTTTCTTCCATGACGTTCCCCCCTTATATCCAAAAAAGCCGCAGCTCCGTAAGGGACACTGCGGCTTTCGTTTCTATGAGAAAATTATGCCTTGTTTACGCTTCCGAAAAGCTCCATCTTCTCCTTGACCTTAGCCTTGATAGCCTCAAATCCGGGAGCCAGCAGCTTTCTGGGATCGAAGCCCTTGCCCTGCTGATCCTTGCCAGCCTCGATGTAGCCTCTTGTAGCCTCAGCGAATACCAGCTGGCACTCTGTGTTAACGTTGATCTTAGCAACGCCAAGAGAGATAGCCTTTGTGATCTGGTCGTCGGGGATACCTGTACCGCCGTGGAGAACCAGAGGCATCTCGCCAACTGTCTTGTTGATAGCCTCGAGAGTCTCAAAGCTCAGACCCTCCCAGTTTGCAGGATATACACCGTGGATATTACCGATACCAGCTGCCAGGAAATCAACGCCCAGGTCAGCGATCTGCTTGCACTCAGCAGGATCTGCGCACTCGCCCTTGCCGATAACGCCGTCCTCTTCGCCGCCGATAGCGCCAACCTCTGCCTCGATAGAAAGTCCAAGGTGATGAGCAGCACTTACCAGCTCAGTTGTCTTAGCAACGTTCTCGTCGATGGGGAAGTGTGAGCCGTCGAACATGATAGAAGTGAAGCCAGCCTTGATGCACTTGTAGCAGCCCTCGTATGAGCCGTGGTCAAGGTGAAGAGCAACAGGAACTGTGATGCCGAGAGACTCGTCCATAGCCTTTACCATAGCAGCAACTGTCTCGAAGCCTGTCATGTACTTGCCTGCACCCTCGGAAACGCCGAGGATAACGGGAGAATTAAGCTCCTGAGCTGTGAGCAGGATAGCCTTTGTCCACTCAAGGTTGTTGATGTTGAACTGGCCAACTGCGTACTTGCCTGCTCTTGCCTTCTGAAGCATTTCTGTAGCTGAAACTAACATAATTGAATTCCTCCTGAAATTTCATTGGAAGGGCAAATTGCCCTATCGTTAATATTATATCATATCATGTCGGGAATTGCAAGGGGTTAGCGGAAATTTTACGATCTTGTCCTCAAAAAGATAAGGGACCGCATAAGCAGTCCCTTTTGCAGGTCAGTTTATTGCCGCCATCTGCTGGCCGGTCATCGGCCAATCCTTGGCAGTTATCAGGTGTGCGTCGAACATCTGGATCGCAAGAGCGTCCTTGCCGGTGATGCCGCTGGTGCCGTTGTCCACAACGTCAGCGTTGAGGCCGCCCTCCTCAGAAAGCGGATATTTTGCTGGAAGAGCCGCATACTGAAGAACAGCCACAGCATCATTCAAGTCAACCTTCTTGTCCTCGTTAGCATCGCCCCAGAGTCTGTCAGAGCTGCCTGTAGGCTGGGGAGCAGTTGTGTTCTCCAAAGTAGTAGGCTGAGGATCTGTGGGCTTGACTGTAGTGGGCTGAGGGTCAGTAGGCTTAGGATCGGTGGGCTTTGCGCCGCCGTAAAACTCCGTAAGAGTGATACCGTTCTGACCCAGCGGGATAGTATGGTCAAGGCTGATGAACTTGCCGTTCTGGTCCTGCCAGAGTGAAGGCTTCACGAACTCGTACTTCTCCTCGTCCCAATGCTCCCAGTTGCACTTGCCAGCGATAAGACCGCCGGTGTCACTGGAATTCTCGTTGAAGCACCAGAAGGTGTGGTGGATATGCTTCTCAATCATGTAGTCACGAAGGATCTGCATCCAGTGCTTGTTCTCGCCTGTGAGGTCGCCCACCTCATCAATGAAGCCTCCCCATTCGCCCATGAGCAGCGGAGAGATCTTCTCCTCAACAAGGAAAGCCCAGGTATCGTACCAATAATCCTTCATGAGAGTTTCCTTGGTGAAGGTCTCGGAATCGTCATTGATATTGCGGAACCAAGTCTGCTCATATACCAGCGGACCGTAATCGTGGGGAGAATAAACCAGCTGAGACTGATACTTTCCAAGGTCAACGGGGTAATCTCTTACGCCACGGAAGTTTCCGCCCCACCATGCGCCGTGATACGGCTGGTATTCTGGATCTCCGTAATGGCCGTAATCTGTGGAGGGTGAATCCCAGTCAAAGCCCTTTTCAAACTTAGGGTAGACCTCGATACCCTCTACCATAACGAGCAGGTTAGGATTTTTAGAAAGAACGGCATTAGCGCCCTTTTCAGCGGCATATCGCCAGTTGTTGGCATCGCTGGAGCCGTCCCACTTAGCGTAGATACCGTCGTCCTTCTTGCCGTGGGGCTCGTTCTTCAGGTCGATAGCCAGGATCGTATCATCGTCCTTATAGTAGTCCGCAAACCACGCCAGCGCCTCCAGCCAGTCCTCCTCGCTGTAGTTACTATCGTACCAAAGCGCATAGTTATGGCCGGCAGCGTTTGTTGTAGCGGAGTGGATATCCATCATGATCTTGATGCCGTTTTCTCGGCACCAATCGACAGCCATGTTCCAAATATCGAAGCTGTACTTTGGAGTTCCGCCCTCGATGCCTTCAACAGTGAGCTCCGGGTTTTTCCACTCGTTGATCTTGATGATCGGATCGGGCTCTTTGTTTTTCCACTGCAAAAGAATCTGCGTGGACATAGGCACACGGAGCAGGTTGAAGCCGTGGTCGGCGATCTCATTGAGAGCCTGGTGCATATTTATGCTCCAAACGCCGTCGAACACCTGGCTTCCAACGTTATAGCCGAACCAGTTGCAGCCGGTGAGCCAGACGGGTTTTCCGTTCATATCCACGATCTCGGCATTTTCGTTGACATGGAGCCAGTCATCGTGATACTCATCCGGAGCAGCGCTTACAGGGGCAGCTGTCATTGCAGAAGCAGCGCCCGTAGCCAGCAAAGCTCCGGCAGCAAGAGCTGCACCTGCCTTTTTCAAAAACCTTATCATAAAAATTCCCTCTCTTTTCGTAACAGTGCATACGAACTGTTCACATTTTCTGAGAATATTATACATCATTAGTTCACAGATGTCAATAGAAATACGAAATATGCGCATAAAACAAATGAGCCTCCTTTTTCAGGAAGCTCATCTGCCATGATATAGGGATTATTGGGGATTTAATAATTTAATGTTGGGGTAAACATTAAATTACCATGAAAATCAGCTTCGGGACTTCTCCCTCAGCATATTTATTATAACCGGCAATTGTGTGATCTGTGTGAAAAATAGGCTCTTTTGATAGCTAAACTTCATCAACATTTTTCTCAGATTTTTGTGCAATTTTCACATCTTCACTGCTTATCCTGAACCAGAACGTGGATCCCTTGCCGATCGTACTGCGAACACCGTAATCATAATTGTGCAGCTTCAGCACGGCCTTAACAATGGAAAGACCCAATCCTGTGCCCACCACCTCACGCTTATGGTTTTCTGAACGGTAATACTTGTCGAAGATCAGCTTGATCTTGTCCTCCTCGATGCCATCGCCGGTGTCCTCCACCTCGATGACCACGCCCTCGGGAGTATTCTTCTGCCGAACGTAGACCTGCTTGTCTGCGCCGGTGTAGTTGATGGCGTTATTGATCAGGTTGTAGATCACCTGCTCGATCTTCACCACGTCGCACATCACAAGCCGCTCCTCATCGGGAGTGAAGTGGATATGATAGCCCATTTTCTCGGAGATCCCCTTAAATCGGCCGATGATCTCGCTGAGCTTCTCGCCGATGAAGAATTCAGAGGGCTCCAGCTTCTGACGGCCGCTTTCCAGCTTAGAAAGGTCAAGGATATCGTTGACCATAAGCGATAGCCGGTCGGTTTCGTTTATGATGATCTCCAGATGCTCGTTGCGCTTCACCGGGTTATCTCCGGAAAGATCCCGGATCATCTCCGCATAGGCCTTCAGCATAGTCAGCGGAGTTCTCAGGTCGTGGGAGACATTTGCGATAAGGTCACGCTGCATGGTATCCACTCGTGAGAGCTCGTTTTCGGCGTATGTCAGAGTATCCGCCAGCTGCTTTGCCTCCAGGTATCCCCTTCCGTCAAAAGCCGTGGTGAAGTCGCCCTTGGCAAGATTTTCCGCAGAGCGTGTGATCCGGTCGATCGGGCGAGCGATCCGTTTGGACACATAGAGCGACACAAAAAACGCCAAAACGATCAGTATCGCAGTGATGATCATGAGCTGCTGTTTGATGATCGACACAGTAGAGCCTACAGGCTCAAGCACCGTATTCAGCAGAAGATAGCCGTCCGGCCTGCTGAGCTCGCCGTTTCCGCTGAGCTCACAGCCATAGATCAGCATACTGTAGCTGCTGCGGGGGTTGCGCTCCTTCCGCTTGATGACTCCGCCGTTCTCGTCGATCTGACTTATAAATATATAGGTACTGTTCTCACGGCCATGGATAAGGCAGTCGCCCAGCACGTCACGGGTGTAGAGAGATCTTCCGTACCGGTCAAGGATCTCGATACACAGGTCGTTGTCGATAGCCAGCTCAGTGAGAGCGCTCTTGAAAGCATCGCTGTCGTCCTCCTGATAGGCCATCGAGATCTGCTCAGCAAGGCGGCTGACGTCCCTGACCTTCACCCGCTGATAGTATTTCTCCAAAAACAGGATCTGGAACAGCCACAAAAGCAGAAATACCATTATGGTGAAGGCCATGAAATAAAGCCATATGGTCACCTTCAGCGGTATTCTTGAGAACAGTCCTCTCAGCTTTTTAATTGGCTTCAAACTTGTATCCCATTCCTCTCAGCGTAACGATGAACTTCCTGTACTCGCCAAGACTGTTTCTGAGCATCTTGATGTGAGTGTCCACCGTTCTGTCGTCGCCGAAGAAATCGTAGCCCCACACCTCTTCGAGCAGCTTGTCTCTTGTGAGGGCGATATTCTTGTTGCGGACCAAATAGAAGAGCAGGTCGTATTCTTTGGGAGTCATCGAGGCCTTCTGTCCGTTGACGTAGACCTCTCTTCCGGAGATGTCCACCTCAAGTCCTTCAAATGTATACTTGTCAGGCTGAGCAGCCTCTGCGGAAGCGGCGCTCCTCTTCAGCACCACCTTTACTCTGGCCATGAGCTCCTTAGGAGAAAAGGGCTTTACCACATAGTCGTCCACGCCTATCTCGAAGCCGAAGAGCTTATCGTACTCCTCACCTCTTGCCGAGAGCATGATAACGGGGATATTCTTGCTCTTGTGGATCTCCTTGCAGGCGGAATAGCCGTCAAGTCTGGGCATCATCACGTCCATGATGATCAGGTCATAGTCGTTGTTGTGGCAGAGATTTACGGCCTCCATGCCATTTTCAGCCTCAGTCACCTCGTAGCCTTCAAACTCGGCGTATTCCTTGACCACCTTGCGGATATTGACCTCGTCGTCAACGATAAGAATATGTGCCATATGCTACCTCCGTTCAAATCTAGTTACTATTATTTTACCACATCGCAGATCTTATTGCAATAAGCGAAAAATAATTTTTTTCATAGCATTATTATCCTACCACGAAAAAGTGAATATCCCGTGATGATCAGAGGGAAATTTCCGGCGGATCTATAAACTTTGTTCGTTATTGCAAAATAATGATTGACAATTTCAGTTAAATTTGCTATAATATATCTGAATAGGCAAGCTGTGTCTAACTATGCCTGAAAGGAGGAGAATGCCATGAAATACCGCAATCCGCTGGCAGCTGCCATAGTTATCCTGGCCGCCACCGCTCTTGTTGTCACCTACGCTTATTATAGGCCTGAGCACGCAATTGCGGCCATAATCATCTACATCGTGACGATCTCGCTCCTGACTGTGGCTGTTTACAGCGCTCTTCTGTTTTACCGCAAGCACAAGTCTACTATAGATGTAGAGACCTTCGGCAGCGTCACCGACGACCTGAATACTGAGATCGTGCTGTGGTCCACGGATTTTAGCTTCCTTTATATGAACAACCGCATGAAGGATCTTCTGGGCATCCCCAGAAAAGCTCAGGTGACCAAGGAGGACGTGCTCCGTGCCTTCGGCGTCACCGACGGAAATGCCGATGTTCTGGAGAAAATGGTCGGTGTCACCTCCTACGAGACCTCCTTCAAGGACACCTCCGGAAAGCTGACTACCATTGCCTGGTCTACGTCAGTTGTCAGAAAGGTCAAGAAGCGTGCGGCCTACCTCAGCGCCGGCTTCAATATGACTGAGCTGAAAAAAATGAAGGTCAACCTGGCAAGCGCCAACGACTTTTTCAACTCCTCCATGGAGCTGGCCGAGATCGGCGTTATCATGAGCTCTGACCGAAAAAAATACGCCGCTTCCTCCGAGACCGTGCGTATGTTCGGCCTGACAAGCAGCTCGATCGATGTTTCCGAGTTCCGCTCACTTATCCACCCGGTGGACAGGCCGCAGTTCGACAAGGCTCTGCGCTCTACCGATGACAGCGAGGACGTCCGCTCACTGGAAATGCAGATCCGCTCCGCAAAGGGCGGCTACAGGTGGTATTCCTTCCGATATAAGTCGATCAAGGCCACCGACAACACTAAGCCTCTCTTCGGCGGCGCCCTCATGGACATAAACGAGGAGCACCAGAAGGATATGCTCATCGAACGTCTGGCTTACAACGACGAGGTGACCGACATCCCCAACAGGAACAAGCTCATGACCGAGGGCGAGGAGCGATTCGCCCTGTGCAAGAACAAGGGCTATTCCTACTGGATCGTGGTGCTGGACATCGACCGCTTCCACATCATCAACGACACCTGCGGCTATGACAACGGAAACAAGATCCTCCGGGATTTCGCCCACCTTATCTGCGAATTCACCCGTGACGGCTTTGCTGCCCGTATCAGCGGCGATAATTTCGCCCTGCTCCTCCGAGACAACGGCATCGACGAGGCAGAGCCCGCCGACACTGTGAAAAAGATCCAGCTTGGCCTTGCTCAGCTTGCTGTGGGAGACCTCTCCCCCCTCAACCTCAGCTGCTCTGCCGGTTATTCCAGGATGCCCGGCGACGGCGACTCATTCCTTGAGGTGCTGGAGCACGCTGAGTTCGCTCTGAAATCCGCCAGCATCTCTCAGGGCAGCATCTGCGCCTATGAGCCAAGTATGCACGACTCTATCATCGGCAGCACCGAGCTGGAAAAGTCTCTTGCTCTGGCTATCGACAACGACGAGTTGCGGCTCTTCTACCAGCCCAAGATTGACCTGAACACCGGCAAGATCGTTGGCGTGGAGGCTCTTATCCGCTGGATCAAGCCCGACGGCACTATTATCAAGCCTGACGCCTTCGTACCTATAGCCGAGAGCAGTCACCTTATCGGACGGATCAGCGAATTCGTCCTCAATGAAGGCTGCCGCCAGAACAAGGAATGGCAGCTCATGGGTCTGCCGAACATCGTTATGTCGATCAATTTCACTTCCACAGACTTCTACCAGAAAGATCTGGCAGATAAGGTCAGGGAGGCTCTCATAAAGGCCGGGGATCTTCAGCCTGAGTGGCTGGAAGTGGAGCTCACCGAGACCATCGCCCTGAGCGATATAGACTTCGCCGTGGCTCAGATGAACAAGCTCCGTGACCTGGGCGTGAAGCTGGCCATGGACGACTTCGGAACAGGCTACTCCTCACTGAGCTATTTGCAGATCCTGCCTATCACTCTGCTGAAGCTGGACCGCTCGTTCATCACCAATATCCAGAACGACACCATCGCCTATGAGATCGTTTCCTCAGCGATCAGGATCGCAAGGTCCAAGGGCATCGAAACTATCGCTGAGGGCATAGAAAATGCTCAGCAGGAGGAGATCCTCCGCAGGGCTGAGTGTGATCTGGGTCAGGGCTATCTCTACGGAAAGCCAATGCCCGCCGACCAGATGCAGACCTTTATCGAGGAAAATGTCCGGAAATTCGGCACTTAACTTTGCATTTTATTATTTATCATAAACTTAACGGAGGTATTTATCATGAAAAGAAGAATCGGTATTCTCACCAGCGGCGGCGACTGCCCCGGACTCAACGCCACTATCAGAGGCGTGGCCAAGGCCTGCTATGAGCGCTTCGGCGAGGACAATATCGAGATAGTCGGCATTTCCAACGGCTACTACGGTCTCATCAACAATCTCTGCAAGGATATGTCTCCCTCAGCCTTTTCAGGCATCCTCACCCAGGGCGGCACGATCTTCGGAACAAAGCGCCAGCCCTTCAAGATGATGCAGGTCATCGGCGAGGACAACGTTGACAAGGTAAAGAACATGAAGGAGACCTACAAGAAGCAGAAGCTGGACTGCCTGCTGACCCTGGGCGGAAACGGCACCCACAAGACCTCTAAGCTGCTGTCAGACGAGGGCCTGAACGTTATCGGACTTCCCAAGACTATCGACAACGACATTTACGGAACTGACGTTACCTTCGGCTTCCACACAGCCGTTGACATCGCAACTGACGTCATCGACCGTCTTCATACTACCGCTGCAAGCCACTCCCGTATACTGGTCTGCGAGATCATGGGCAACAAGGCCGGCTGGCTCACCCTCAATGCCGGTATCGCAGGCGGTGCCGACATCATCATCATCCCTGAGATCCCCTACGACATCGACAAGGTTTGTGACGCTGTTATGGCAAGAAGCGCTTCCGGAAAGACCTTCTCTATCCTGGCAGTTGCTGAGGGCGCCTTCGACGTGAACGAGGCCAAGATGAAGAAGAAGGAGCGTGCTAAGAAGCGTGCTGAGGCAGGCTTGATCACTGCCACGAGCCGTATCGCTGCTCAGATCCAGGCTAACACCGGCATGGAGGCCAGAGTCTGCGTTCCCGGCCATATGCTCAGAGGCGGCGCTCCCAGCGCTTACGACCGTGTTCTGTCAACTCAGTTCGGAGTTCATGCCGCTTACCTGATCTCCAAGGAGAAATACGGCAGAACAGTTGCAAAGATCGGCAACAAGATAACCTCCAACAAGCTGGAGGACATCGCCGGCAAGACCAAGTTCGTTGACACAGAAAATCATCTTGTGATCGCTGCAAGAGACATCGGCGTTTCCTTCGGCGACTAAGCATCAAGCTGAATACACAAAAAGTCATGCCCCGAAGCATTTCAAAGTGCTTCGGGGCATTGTTTTTACAGCTGCTAAATATACATAGCAGACCTAGAGCTCGCTGTCCAAATTCTTTTGTGCCGGTCTTTCGGGCTTTTTTCTGAAGACTGCCCACGCCAGCAGCAATGTTCCCAGCGCAACCAGTCCGCTTATCAAATAAAGAGTCACAGCATAGTCCTTGTATTTATGGATCCTGCTGCCAAGGTAATACTCCCCAGGGTCATTGGGGTCGTAGTGGATATACACCACCTCATACAGCTGCTCTGAGCCAAGATCTGCGTAGATCTCGCCAGTCTTGAAAACATCGTCAGTCGTTACCTTGATATGGATCCAGTGGTGGTTACGGCCGATGCCCGAAAGGTACTTTGTCACCGCAGGATCATCCCGTAGGATCCTTCCCTGGGCTCTATTGTCAACAACTCCGACGACCTGAGCGGTGCAGTTTTCTGTCAGATCATTGTAAACGGACATCTGCAGCTTCCCGGCAAAAAATGCGATCAGCGCCATGACCACTGCCATCGCCACGCAGATGATCTTCACCTTCAAAGAGGGCGCCTTGTTTTCCATGCCAGTCACTTCCTTTTGCGGAAAAGTTACGCTTCGGCAACAATTATAGCATCATCATGATCTTTTGTCAATACCTGCCCCGGCTAAGCATTCTCCTAGAGCCTGATAAGCCAGTCCTAAGCCCCTTTTTGAGGAAAAATTCCCCGGAGATATTGACATTTCTCCGATTTTATACTATAATTATTAGTATGCAAATTTCTGATCATTTTTAAGGAGTGTTTTTTATGGCTAAGCAGATGTCAAGATCAAGCTACGAAAAGCTGGTAGCTCAGCTCGACGACCTGAAGATCAATAAACGTAGAGAAGTCGCTGAAAGACTTAAAGTTGCACGTTCCTACGGAGACCTCTCCGAGAACGCTGAGTACGATGAGGCTAAAAACGAACAGGCGATCCTGGAAGCTCAGATCGCTGAATTACAGTACACTATCGATAACGCCGACATCATCGAGGACTCAAATATCTCCGTTGACGAGGTAGGTATGTCCTCCAAGATCAAGATCAAGAGAGTCGGCACCGATGAGATCGAGACATTCACCATCGTTGGTACTAACCACGTTGACGTTGCCAATGGCCTGATCTCTGACGAGTCCCCCATCGGCAAGGCTGCCATGAAAAAGAAGGTCGGCGACATCTTCATCGTGGAGGCTCCTGTTGGCGAGCTCCGCTTTGAGATCGTTGAGATCTCAAAATAATCCCCCGAAAGGAAGTTCATAATGAGCGAAAATCAGACAAATTCCCCTGTTCAGGCTGAGCCTGAGCAGGACATAAATATCCTCAAGAAGGACAGACTCGACAAGCTGGCTTCTCTCCGTGAGGGCGGCTTCGATCCCTACCAGATCACTAAGTTCGACGTTAACGCCAAGGCTGCTGACCTGAAGGCTCAGTATGAGGCTCAGGAGGCAAAGATCATCGCTGAGGCAAACGGTGACGAGGAGAAGGTAAACGCTGAGCTTGAGGCTCTTCAGGTGAATACAGTCCGTATTGCCGGCCGTATCATGAGCTGGAGAGACATGGGCAAGGCCAACTTCATCGACCTTCGTGATGCCAGCGACCGCATCCAGGTCTATATCCGCTCCAATGATGTGGGAGCTGACCTGTTCAAGGAGTTCAAGAAGAAGTGGGACATCGGCGATATCATCGGTGTCGAGGGCTTCGTTTTCAGAACAAGAAAGGGCGAGATCTCAGTTCATGCTAAGAAGATCTCCCTGCTGTCCAAGTCCCTTCTGCCCCTGCCTGAGAAGTGGCACGGCCTCAAGGATCAGGATATGAGATACCGCCAGCGCTACGTTGACCTTATCGTAAATCCTGAGGTAAAGGACACCTTCATCAAGAGGAGCCAGATCATCAAGGAGGTAAGGAACTACCTTGACAACCTGGGCTATATCGAGGTGGATACCCCCGTTCTCCACACCCTGGAGATCGGCGCTTCTGCCCGTCCCTTCGTAACTCACCACAACACTCTCGACATCGAGATGTACCTGCGTATCGAGACTGAGCTCTACCTCAAGCGCCTTATCGTAGGCGGCTTCGAGAAGGTATATGAGGTCGGCCGTATCTTCAGAAACGAGGGTATGGATACCTCCCACAACCCGGAGTTCACCTCTGTTGAGATGTATCAGGCCTACACCGATTACATCGGCATGATGGACCTTATCGAGAATATGTACAGAACTATCGCTGAGAAGGTCTGCGGCACCTCCAAGATCACCTACCAGGGCGTTGAGATCGACCTGGGCAAGAAGTGGGAGCGCCTGACCATGATCGAGGCTGTCAAGAAGTACGCCGGCGTTGACTACAACGATTGGGCTGACGATGCTGCTGCAAGAGCCTGCGCTAAGGAGAAGGGCGTCGAGGTAGAAGAGGGCGACTCTGCTACCAAGGGCCACGTCCTCATCGCATTCTTCGATGCTTTCGTTGAGGATAAGCTGATCCAGCCTACTATCATCTATGATTACCCTGTGGAGAACTCTCCCCTCGCTAAGAGAAAGCCCTCAGATCCCGCATTTACCGAGCGTTTTGAGTACTTCATCTACTGCCGTGAGATGGGTAACGCCTTCTCCGAGCTCAACGATCCTATCGACCAGAAGGAGCGTTTCGTAAAGCAGGTGGAGGCAAAGCGTGCTCAGGGCGCAAACGCAGAGGTGGACGAGGACTTCGTAACAGCTCTGGAATACGGCCTTCCTCCTACGGGCGGACTTGGCTTTGGTCTGGACAGACTGGTAATGCTGCTGACAGACAGCGCATCCATCCGTGACGTACTGCTCTTCCCCACAATGAAGCCCATCCCGGCAAACAGCGGACGTCCTGCAAAGGAAGAGGCCGCTGAGGAAGAGGCTGAATAAATAGTTGTTGCCGCTTAGCGGCAAGGCAGACTTGTATAAATCGCATACAAGGGGACGCCCTCTATCGCAGGGCGTCCCCTCTTGAAAAACAGTCCACCGGACTGTTTTTCAATTCACCCCTTGCGGAGCTCCTTCGCTTCTTTCTGAGGGCTTTGCCCTCAGACTCCTGCCGGGACGCTGTCCCGGACCCTGCAAGAGGCTCTGCCTCTTGACTCCGGCAGGGAGCGAGCGGCTCCCTGCACCCCGCAATTTCCCCTAACAACGCCGTTTTCGGAGGTATTATGAAAGACAAGGAAACCAAAGATCAGCCCAGCTCCCAGGACGAGGGCAAGCTCCATATCTCCAAAAGCGTCTTCCAGACCACCAAGGAGATGCAGCAGAAGCGCCTTGAGGAGCAGCGCCGCCAGGAAGAGGAGATCCAGAAAAAGCTGGCTGAGCGTGAGCGCCGTGCCAGAGAGGCTCGTGACCGCCGTCTGGAAGAGGAACGCAAGGAGCTCATTCGGCTGAAACAGGGTCTGATCCAGGAGAGCGAAACTATCCACGAAGAACACGAGGAGGAGGTCCAGCTGGGCTTCTTCAAAAAGATCGGCAACTTCTTCTACCACAACAAATGGTGGCTGGGGATCGGCGTTTTCTGTGCGGTCGTGGTCTCATTCCTGGTGTACAGCCTTGTCACCAAGCCCCGGCCGGACATGATCGTGCTGGTAATCGGCGAGGATCAGGCTGTTGGCTACTCTGAGATCGGCCAGTATTTCGAGGAATTCTGCCCCGATAACAACGGCAACGGCAAGAAGCTGGTAGAGGTCTACTATATGCCATACTCAGAGAGCTCCCAGAAAAACTACGCAAACGGCGTTGACACAAAGCTCACGGCTGAGCTGCAATCCTCCGATTCCGTGGTGGTCATCGGCAATAAGACCGCCGAGGAGCTCTTCAAGGAAAACGACATTTTCGCTGATCTGACTGAGCGCTATCCGGGGAATCCCCATGTTTCCGGCTGGAAATTTGAGCTGGAGGACACCTCCTTTGCACAGCACATCGGCGTTGACAGCGAGCACCTTGACGGCTGGTTTTTGGCAGTCCGCCGACCTCAGGACCTGATGTATACCGATTCGAGCGATATGAAGAAGACCTTCGACCGGGACATTGCTGTGGTGGACGCAGTTATAGCTGACCTGAGCAAATGATAGCCCGTCTATCGTCTTTCCCAACAGGCCAAAACACGATAGTACATACCACTTTGTGCAATATACAAAAAAGACGACCCGCAGGCCGTCTTTTTTCTTATTCAAATGAGTCCAGGTCGATCTCTGCAATGATGTCTCTCAGAGATGCCAGCTCGTCTGCGGTAAGGGTCACGCCCTTGCCCATTCTTGAATGATCCGGTGACCACTCACGAAGGTCGTACTTAGGCTCATGCTCGTTCCAGCTGACCATGTTCAGCTCCTTAGTCCAGCCCTTTGCATTCTCAGAGAGAACGCCCAGCTTCTCTGTGATCTCGTATTTCAGCTCTGCCATAATGAAATCTCCTTTTCTTTTTTCTGCCCATTTGGGCTATATCTATTTTACCACAAAGCAGAGCGTTTGTCCAGTCCCCCGGCAAATTAAATTGATATGCACAGGTAATTCAGGGCTTTGCTGTAGAGCTGGCGTGGACCGGAGCGGCTTGTGATGAGCATTTCAGCAAAGTCAACGGCGTCCTCGATATTCCTGGAAAAATCTGGGATCACCTCTGTTTCGCCGGACTCCATATCCTCGGCCTCGATCCCGTAGACCGCAGTTTCCTCGCCAAACCAGCTCATATGCCCGGCGATCACCCGGTAGGTGACCTTATTGGCGCCGCAGACCTCCATATAAACGGTCCTGCCGTGAATCTCCTTTCTGTTTTTTCTGAGCATTCCGAACATGACCATTGCCTCCTTTCTCTGTTCTGAATAGATTATACCACAGTTTGAAGGCTATGTGAACGGGTCTTTTTTAGCATTATGGGAGAGTTTTGGCGAAAATTAGTCGAATGGGCGCAAAAAAGCTCCGGAAGATCATCCGGAGCTTTTGGTTCGTTATCAGAACATATAGTAGAGGTCAGAATCCTCAAGGTCCTCCATGATCTTGCTCAGCTTCTTGCTGCAAGCCTCGAATGCGTCCTCGAAGTCATCGCTGATGCTGGAAATATCGTCATCATCCATGTACAGCACCCAGCCGTCGTCCAGCTTAACGGAAAATACGTTGAACTTAGAGGTCTCCTCCTCGTCCTTGCCCTTAACAGTCAGCTCAACCTTCAGCTTGTATGCCTTCTTGACCTCCTGGTCAGCGTCCTTGTAGTGCTTCTTCAGTGTGCGGAGCTCCTTCTTGCTGGCCTTCTCCTTGTCAGTAATCTTGTAGGACACCTTCATGTGCTTGCCGAAGTATTCGTCCTCAAGCACCTCAGACATATCCTCGATGATATCATCGAACTGGTCGATCATATCGCCGAAGTCCTCATCTTCCTCCTTAGCCTCGTCCTTGAGCTCGTCGATCTGGTCGTCAGTGAGGATAGCCTCCATGATCAGCTGAGAATCGGCCTTATTGATGCCCTTTACAGCCTTCTTCAGAGGAGTTTTATATCCGCTTCCGAAAAGTGAAGACAGAAGTGCGATCAGAAGGATAAGAATGACCGCAGCGGCTCCCAGAAGAGCAACGCCCTTCTTCAGAGCTGAGTTATCAGGTGCAGCCTCAGCGACTGCCTCGCTTGTATGGCTCATTGAGCCTGAATATGCGGGGGTTTCGGGAGCAGGAGCCTCCTGTGCTGCCTGGTCGAAGCCCTTTGCGCTGTCGGGGATACCCACGATAGCCGGCTCAGGAGCGTCACTTTTCAGAGCCTCCTTCACGTTTTCAGCAGCATCATTTGCGGAGTCCACAGCGTTCTCGGCGGCGTCCTTAACATCCTCGGCTGCGTTCACAGCAGGAGCAGCAGTCTCAGCGGCCTTGCGAGCGGCCTCCTCTACAGCCTCTTCACAGGTGCAGAGTTCCCCGTCCTCCAGCTTATTTCCACAAAACTTACAAAATGGCATAAAATAACCTCCATATCATTATTTTTCTCAATTATATCACTTTACTCTAAAAAAGTCAAGAGGCTTCTTAATCAAGATCACTGATCTCCATAAACAGTCTCTGCATTTGCAGGTCAGTTTCTGCGATCCTCTCGGCACATTCACGGAGCTCCTCGGAGATCTCAGGGGTGATGGCTGCGGACTGCTTATAGCGCAGCTGATGCTCAAGGCTGGCCCAGAAATCCATTGCCATCGTGCGGATCTGGACCTCCACGGGGGCGTATTTTTTCTGTGCCGAAAGGTAGACCGGCACGTTTATGATCATGTGATAGCTGCGGTAGCCGCTTGGCTTTGGGTTTTTGATATAGTCCTTCTGCTTGAGGATAACATAGTCGTCCCGGCGGCTGAGAAGGTTGACGATCTCATAGATATCGCTGATATAGCAGCAGGTCACTCTAATGCCGGCCATGTCCAGAAGGTTTTTCTGGGCGGACTCCGGCGTCAGAGGCAGCCCCTTTTTCTGGAGCTTTCCGATGATCGACTCCGGAGATTTCAGGCGGCTCTCGATATTGTGGATCGGGTTGCGCTGGAATTTCACGCTGAATTCGCTGTCGATGATCCCCAGGTGGGTCTTGACCACCTCTATCGCCGATTGGTACAGGTGCTGGAGCTGCAAAAACTCCATGAAAACGGCGGCAAACTGATCCCGCATATTCTGATTAGTGTTGTAGAGCGCCGGCAGGTTTTCGATGGTCTCGATGTAAAAGTCCTTTTCGCTCATAAATATCTCCCCTTTATCATGTTTGAGGCGTGGCCTCGGTGGTATTTATTATAGTACAGTCTCAGAGCAGGTTTATGTGTGTAATGTGAAATTCCGGTGAAATTATTCCAATCCCTGTTGAGCAAAGGTCAGCTCCTGTGCCGGGGCAAAGCTCTCAGAAGCGGCGTATCTGAGCAGTCCTCTTGCAAACGCCTGTACTTCGGGAAATTCCATGATTTGGTCCAGACGGGCCGTGCAGACCAGCAGCCTTCCCCTGCCAACCTTCGCCTCCCAGAGCAGTCCCAGACGGTGGCAGCGCTGGAAGTTGTCGATCATCTGGACTATGGGTCTGAAACCGGCAGGAGCCCTATCCATGACCGCCAGGCTTGCGTGAGACACCAGCTCATACCATTGAGGAGTTGTGAAAAAGTCACTGAAAAAGCCCTCCAGCGCCGGATGCTCCCTGTCAATGAGCAGTCCCATGGTGCCTACGGGGAGCTCCTTCCCCATGCTCTCTGAGATCGTGCGGAACATGGGGTAATTCCAGAAATCTGCGCAGTAAAAGCCCTGAACAGCGCCTGGGATCTCCCTGGGCAGGTAAAGCACACGGCCTCCCTCAGCAAGAGCGGCCTGAGCTTGGGCAAGGTCGCTGGTCACAGTGACTCCCTCCGCCTCTAGAAGGAGCTCCTGAGCAGCCGGGAACGACCAGAGCCGGTAGGAATTTTCGGTGAGATCCGGCAGCAGCTCACCCTGAGGACGAACGTTTTCTGCTCGCAAAACAAGCGAAAATTCGCCGGTTTTTGGAACTGTGAACGTGATCTGGCCAATGGCTCCCAAACCGGAAAAGCCTTCCGGGACAGGCAGCTCTCCGGACTGACCGGCGACCCTCCAGCTGATCATCGTCCCGAAAAGCGGCAAAGCGCTGTGCCGCATGATCACTGGCACCGTCAAAGGCTGTCCCTCGGTGAAAACGAAGCCTGGCAGCTCCGCCAGGATCACTGAATCCGAGCAGAAGCCGATCCATTTCTCACGCAGGCCAAACTGCGAAACAAAGGGCTTTTCCTCCATGAGAGAGTTGAGCATTCCCACCAGTGCCGTGCCCTGTCCGGGGAAATCCTGTAGGTCTAGGAGCTGAAATCCAGCTATATTTCGGGATCTCATGGCTGCCTCCAGCTCCAGCTTATAGCAGTTGAAGGCGTGCATTCCCGATGCCATGTGGAGCTCATGCGCAAGCTCAGACATCCCCTTCCGGGCAAGTGTCTCACGGGCGATTTCCAGATTGTACGGCTTCAGCGGACCGGTATAACGGGGGATCTCGCCGAAGTCAGGGTATGAGCAATATTGTCCTATTTCGTGAGTGACGATCGGCTTTGTGGGGACAAGTCCGCCGCCGGAATGAGTAGCTCGAACACGCTTCACGCCGGTGCCGTACTGGATCTCGATGAACTCGTCGCCATCCTCGGAGCCGCCGCTCATTTCCGCAGGAAATATGACCTCATCGTAGGAGTGGACGGTGCCGGGACGGTCAGTTTGGACAAAGCCAAATGGCTTGTCACAGGCCGCATATGAGCCACGGATCAGCCGATCCTTACTGAGGCGGACTCCGGAAAAAAAGTCGTCTTCCGGCCGAATATTCGGGTAAAACTGGAAATTGTTGCTGCCTTGAGTATACAGGTGGCGAGGGTCAGCGGTGCGATATTTTTCAAGGATCTGCCCCATTCTTTCGGAACTTCCCCACAGTTCGTTGCCCAGAGACATCATCACGAATGAAGGGTGGTTGCCGTAGGTTTTCAGGATCCGCATACCCTCCGAGATCAGGAAATCCTGCTCACGCTGGTCGAAGCCCTCCTCGCCGGGCGCCGCAAGTGTTCCCCAGAAGGGCAGCTCCGGCTGCATGAAGATCCCCAGCATATCCGCCGCTGTGAAAACTGCATCGGGAGGGCAGCAGGTATGGAAGCGAACGTGGTTTAACCCCCAATTTTTCGCCGTTTGCAGGTATTCGTACCACTCCTCTACCGTAGTTGGAGCGGCTCCTGTAAGCGGAAAAACAAGGCCGTCGTGGCGGCCACGAAGCTGCACAGGCCGGCCGTTGAGAGTGAAGTCCAGGCCGCTGGTTTGGAAGTCCCGCAGGCCAAAAGTCACCGTCACCATATCGCTGCTGCCGGCGAGAGCCGCCTTCAGAGTGTAGGTCACGGGGCTGCTCTCGCTCCAGAACGAGGCCTCCTGCCCCAGCTCCAGAACCGCCTCCGGAGAGCTTCCTGAGACCTCAAAATTCTGCGTATCTACGGGCTTTCCGTCACTTGAACAGCCCCATACAGAGATCTGTGCTGAGTCCAGATCATCCAGCTCAAAGCGCAGTCTGACACGACGGTTTTCCGCATCAGGATAGGCCTGGATAGAGGCGATACGCTGCTTCTTGGAGACCCGGATAGAGATCTCGCCGATGACTCCGTTCCAGTTGGACTGGGTGTCCGGGGAGGTCAAATGGCCGCCCTTGGTGGGATAGCCGGTGTTGCTCACCAGCAGGCATAGCTCCGCATTGCCCTGAGCAATATAGTCCGAAATATCGTAAATATGGGGCGTACACAGACTGTCGAAGCCCCCCACAGCCCTGCCGTTGACCCAGAGCCTTGTCATGCGGGTGCGCTCCAGGAACAGCTCAACGCAGCTGTCCGGCGGAAGCTCCCCCAGCTCAACGGTCTTGTAGTACCACGCCCAGCCCTCAAATGCGTAGGCGTCAGTGAGGAAGCCCTCCTCACGCTTGGGGTTTGGCGAGCCCTTCCTCTGGGCAGAGGTGGTGGACGGAAGAGGGATCTGGTCCGCCGGCTGCTGCTCCCAAAATCGGCCGCTGAGCCCCTGCATAGCCTCGTCTGCACGAAAGCCCCAGCTGCCTGAAAGATCTGTTTTAGTGATCATAAAAACTCCTGTCTGCCAATGCGTAGATCTCTGCAAAGGCCTATAATTCGCTTATTTCAGCGCTTCTATCAGCTTCATCGCAGCCTCGGCGTAATTGCCGGAGGAAGCGCTCTTGTCGGCCTCGGCCTTGGCCTTGCTGAGCTCAGAGGGGAGCTCGCCGCCGGAGACCACTGCCGTACTTTTGGACTGAGCGTCCAGCATGATCATGATGCCGTTTCCCTGGCCGAAGCGCCGCTCCATATAGCTGCGAGCGATGTCCTCATTGGGAGTGCCGGTGCCGTTGGAGGTGGCCAGCAGAGCCACGTCGCCTTCGCAGCTCTCAAGAGCCTCCTCAAGCTTAGCTATCTCCTCTGAGGTCAGCAGACCGCCGTTGTCGAAAACTCTCTCCGGACACATTTCGCCAAGCTGCATAAGCCTCAGCACAGCCGACTGATAATCGCCGGCCACAATGTCCTTAGTCGCCCAGAAAAAAGCTGTATTCAGAGAATCGTCGTCGATGAATGCCGCACAGCTCCCTGACCGGAAAAGGTAGTCGCTGCCGCCGGCTTCGTTGATGACCAGGAGCAGTCCGCTGCCCCGTCCGGAATAGATCTCGTTGTAGGCATCGGCTGCGTAATCGTAGACCGACTTGTCGCCAAGGCTCTTGACAGTGACCACGGCGGCGTTGATCAGGTAATCCTTGTACAGATGACCGGCGTAGTCGTTGCAGGCGGAAAATGCCTCTCCGCTGAGCACTCCGGCGTTGTCGTAGACGTATGTGCCCTCCGCAGGCTCAAGCTCATCCACATCGGGAAGGCTCTCGGCGATCGTTGCAGGCTCCTCCTGGGAGCTTTCCTCACCGCCAAGGCTGATCTCAGAGGACTCGTGTCCGCCCACGTCCTCCACTGCTTCCGAGGAGCTCTCAGAGGGAGAGGAGCTCTCGGCTGGTTTTTCGCCGCAGCCTCCCAAAAATAGGGAAAAAACAAGGCTCAGGGCTAAGACTGATGAAAATTTTCTCAAAAATATCATTCCTTACCACTTGTAATACTTCTTATATTTTAGTATAATTTAATAGAAAAATCAAGTGCCTTTGGGCATTTGATCAAAATTTTCAAGGAGGACTTATGGAATACTCTGTTAAAGGTAATGACATCTTAGTTTCTGAGCCGGATCTTGACCTGGCGGAAACTCTCGACTGCGGACAGGCCTTCCGCTGGAGCGCTGTGGAGAGCGAATACGCTCAGACCTTCACAGGCCGCTTTCTCAACACTGATCTGACGGTTTCTCAGGTCAGTCCCGGCAGCTTCATCTTCCACTCCACCTCGGAGGAGAAATTCCTCAGTGTGTGGAAGGATTACTTCGACTTTTCCACCGACTACAGCAGGCTGAAGGCTCTTTTCTCTCAGGACCCAACTCTGGAAAAGGCCTGCGCTTACGCCGGGGGAATACGGCTTCTCCGGCAGGACAGCTGGGAATGTCTGGTGTCCTTCATCATCTCTCAGAACAACAATATCCCCCGTATCAAGGGCATTATCCACAGGCTTTGCGAGCACTACGGCGGCGACTTCCCCACTGCACAGCAGCTGGCCGGTGAGACTCCCGACTCTCTGGGCTACCTGAGGAGCGGCTTCCGGGCAAAGTACATCTGCGATGCTGCAAGACGTGTGGCCAGCGGTGAAACTGACCTGGACGCCATTGCAAAGGCTCCCATCGACGAGGCCAGAGCTGCCCTGAAGCAGATCCTGGGAGTTGGCCCAAAGGTGGCGGAGTGTGTGCTGCTCTTCGGTATGCACCGCACAGAGGCCTTTCCTCTGGACGTTTGGATGAAGAGGGTCATGGCGGAATACTACCCGGAGGGCTTCCCGGAATTCGCCCAGCAAAACGCCGGCATCGCTCAGCAGTACCTCTTCCACTACATACGCACAGGCGCTCCTCAGCCGGAGCCTGCTGTGTGAATAAACCAGAAATTTCTGCCAATAATCCCCTTGACCAAACTCAAGGAGGAACTATGATAAAAGGCGTAAATAAGCAGATAATCGAGATAAACAACCCCGACAGCCTCTATTTCGAGAGGGCTGTCTTCTACCTGCGCCCCGGAGTGAGAGAGCTCCCCGCGGAGATCGGCCGCCGTGAGATCGGGCGGTGCTTCCGGGAGTCAGGGCTCGGCCTTCGGAAAAGAAGGCTGAGCCTGAAAGGGAGCCTTCTGATCGCCATTGGACTGGCACTGTTAGCCGGTGCAGCGATACTTTACAGTCTCCGCTAAGCAATATTTTTATTTTTGCAGCAATATTTTTCAAAAATTGTAGACAAACCGTTTCTTTTGTGGTATAATAAGGCTAATAAGACCAGTATTCCGCAAGGAAAGGAGTTTTGTCATGGAACAGCATGATACCCGGGCCTTCCGCAATAAGCTGTCAAAACGGATCATCAGCACTCCCGGCCCGGCGGCGAAGAATACCTTCTTCTATATGCAGGAAACAGGCTGCATAAAGACCGAGGACGCTGCAAATACCCACAGAAGCAATCTGGAGTCATTCCTGTTCGTGGCCGTTATAAGCGGCTCCGGAGAGCTCACTGTCAACGGCGAAACACACAGCGTCTCAAAGGGAGAATGCTTCTTTATCGACTGCCGCACCGACCACAACTACAAGTCCTCAGCTAACGATCCGTGGGAAGTAATGTGGGTGCATTTCAACGGTGCTACCTCTGAGCAGTATTACGAGTATTTCCTCTCTCAGTCGAAAAACGTCTTTAGGCCGACTTTTTTCGACAAGGTGGTCTCTGCGATCAATGAGATCATCGCTCTGAACGAGCACAAAAACCCAAATGCTGAGATCCTCACATCCAAGCTGATCGTGGATCTGCTGACGCTCGCCCTCACAGTCAGCAGCGACCCCGACAGATACGATTCGGCTCTCAAGCAGAAGCTGGCTGCGGTGAACAGCTACATCGAGGATCATTTCAGCGAGGATCTTTCCCTGGAGAAGCTGTCCTCAGAGTTCTACATAAGCAAGTTCTACTTGACCCGTGAGTACAAGAAGATCTACGGAAAGACTATCTTCCAGCACGTTATCACCTGCCGGATCAACTACGGCAAGCAGCTCCTGAGATTTTCGGACAAGTCCGTGGAGGAAATCGCACACCTTTGCGGCTTCAACGACCAAAGCTACTTTGCAAGACAGTTCAAAAAGGCCGAGAACCTTACCTGCTTTGCCTACAGAAAAATGTGGCGTGACTAAAGAGAAAGGCTGCGTGACCTATGTGGTTACGCAGCCTTATTTTCAATTCTTATTGGCGCACCTCTATCGGTCTAGCCGTTTTTAGCAGATCTTTCCATATCCAGGCCGATCGGCGGCGGTCTCTGAGAATATCAGGGATATGACCGAAAAAACTGATACTCGGTCTTTTTACGGGAACTTCCTTATGCAAGCTGAGCTGCAAGAGCCTTCAGCTTGTCCAGATCCTCATCTGAGGGAGCCTCGTTCACGATGAAGCCCTCACCGCCGATGAGCTCGGCGCCTGCTGCCTTCACACGCTCCTCCCAATTGCGCATCCACTCGCCGTCGCCCCAGCCGTATGAGCCGAAGAGAATGACCTTCTTGCCGCTGAGCGAGGCCTCTGCATCTGTGAAGAAGGGCTCGAACTCGTCCTCCTCAAGGACCTCAGCGCCCATAGCCGGACAGCCGAATGCGAATGCCTCATAGTCTGCGATGTTTCCGCTGAAATCGGAAACGCTGAACAGCTCTGCGTTTGCGCCCTCTGCTGCTGCCTTGGCCATAGCCTCTGTGTTGCCTGTACCGCTCCAGTAAATTACTGCTGTTTTCATTATTATTCCTCCTGAAATATTATCGGGGAAAACTCCCCATGTTTATGGAACAGAGATCTCTGTACCTAACTTATGACGCCTCACGCTGCTTGGGCTTGTAGGTGGCCAGCAGCTGCTTCAGCGCACTTACGCTGGAGCTGTGGACGTGTACCACTGGGATACCGTGTTTTTCCGACCGGCTCTTTACGCCGCCCAACATTTTGTGGGAGCAGGTGCCGGTGAAGACCACCATGAGGTCCGGGTAACCCAGCTTGTTCTCAAAATCCGCAGGCATCTGGGTGAAGACCTTGGACTTGAAATTGAAAGTCTTGCAGATGTCCTGATATCTTGTTGCCATGCGGTCGTTGCCGCCAACTATGACTATGCTCATCGTATCCCTCCTGTAAAGCAGATATAGTTAGATTTTGCTAACCACTGTGCATAAATGAAACGGAGATGTTACTCCGCTTGCGTTAGTGTTTCCTAACAGAGTTAATTTTACCACAGCTCCCACTTTTTGTCAAGGAAGGCCTTTCACTTTGTGCAGAACTGACATTCAGTCCACAAGAAAAAGGAACGAAATTTGTTGAGTTTCAATAAATATCCGCAAGCTTTTCCGCTTTGCTCCATTAACCCAGTGCAACATCAAGAGCCATCATCAAGGAGGCTCCCACGGTGAACATGATGACGCCGATGTTGGAATGCTCGCCCTCGGACATCTCCGGGATCAGCTCCTCCACCACAACGTAGATCATGGCTCCGGCCGCAAAGCTCAGAAGATAGGGCATGGCCGGTACGATCACCGAGGCCGCAGCTATGGTCAGGGCTCCGAAAACAGGCTCCACAGCTCCCGAAAGCACCCCATCGCCAAAGGCTCGCAGCTTGCTTTTTCCGGCTGCGTGAAGGGGCATGGAGATTATAGCGCCCTCAGGGAAATTCTGAATGGCGATACCCACGGAAAGCGCCATAGCTCCGCCGGCTGTCAGCTTTGCAGAACCGGAGATAAGCCAGGCATAGACCGCTCCCACAGCCATTCCCTCAGGGATATTGTGGAGAGTCACCGCCAGCATCATCATGGTGGTCCTGGCCAGCTTGCTCCTCGGGCCCTCTGCCTCCTCCGCATTCATGTGGAGGTGAGGGATCACAGTGTCCAAAAGCAGCAGGAAGAGAACTCCCAGCCAGAAGCCGATAAATGCCGGCAGAAAGCTCCACCTGCCCAGCTTTGCGGACTGCTCGATAGCCGGCAGGATCAGGCTCCACACCGAGGCCGCTGCCATTACTCCGGAAGCAAAACCGATCAGGGAGCGCTCCACCCTGCGTCCGAGCTTATTCTTCATGAAAAGTGTGCAGGCCGAGCCTGCTGATGTTCCCAAAAATGGGATCAAAAGTCCCCAAAATGCGACCTTCATAGTTCACCTCATATTACTAATAGCAGTCCGAGGAACATGGCAGCTCCGGCCAAATTTCCGCCGTTGTGTACCCTGCACAGGCTCAAGGCCAGGAAAAAGATGACCATGTTGATCAGGCAGCAGATCCTGGGAAGGGGCGTGATCCCGGTGACGACCGCCACGAAAAGTGTTCCGGCGAACACCACCAGACCCACATAGCAGACGATCATGGTCAGCGAGGTCTTTTTGAACAGCTCCAATACGGCTTTTCTGGCCTCGTCAGTTCTCCCCATTCGGATGTAGAACCACTCTAAAACTCCGCAGAAAACGTGGTGGGCAGTTCCAAATGTGACAAAGAGCAGCGCCGCCACGAGCATGATCCAGGCGCAGAGCTTTGAGCTCTCCCGGATCCACAGGCAAAGCCCCAGATTTCCCACGAACTCCATGGCCAGCGCAAGAACTCCCACAAGCATGGAAAGCTGCGGCCGACTGAGGGGCATCCCCTCAAAGACCCGTGACAGCTTTGCGTTGTCGCCCAGATCTTTTGGCGAAAACACGCCGTTTGGCGTAAATGTTATGAGCCGGTCGCACCACCAGCAGAGGAGGTGTCCGACGATAGCGATCAGGAAAAGAATTTTTACAAGCATAGTTTCTCCTTTCTGTTAGGAAGTTCTAACGATATTATATCACCTTTCGTCCCATTTTGCAACCTCTCCCGAGAAGTTTTCCCGAAGCCGTTGACGATCGGTACAAAATCGGTGTATACTGAGCTTAGCTGACCAAAAAGGAGATGCACTATGAGAAGATCATTCGCAGCAGCAGTCTGTGCCGGGATCCTGCTATGTACAGGCTGTCAGCAGACCGGATCCGTTTCGGTGGAGTCATCACGAGCCGCCGGTTTCACCCAGATCACTCAGGATGAGGCCAAGTCTATCATGGACAGCGGCGAGGACGTTGTTATCCTCGATGTACGGCGGCAGGACGAGTTCGACCAAAGCCATATCCCGGGAGCTGTGCTCCTGCCAAACGAGGAGATCTCAGACACTATGCCGGCTCAGCTGCCGGATACCTCCCAGAAGATCCTGATCTACTGCCGAAGCGGAAACCGCAGCAAGCAGGCTGCCCAAAAACTGGCAGATATGGGCTACACCAATGTGTATGAATTCGGCGGGATCATCACCTGGCCCTACGATGTGGTGAGCCAGCTCACTGAGCCGGCGACAGCTCCTGCAACAGAGCCCCCTGCCCTGCTGAGCTCTCCGGCAGAGATCTGTCTGACTGCCGCCGACCAGCTTGGAAACTACACCTTCACCTACGGCGAAAGGCTGTTTTACGCACTTTATGAGCCTGACAACTGGCACATCACCGACTCATACCTCATCGAAAATGAGCAGGATATCCTGATGATCTGCCGGGCTCTTGCGGAGGAAAACCCTGTCCACACCGCAGATCTTTCCGGCTGGCGGACTCCCGAGGACATGGCCTCTGAGTGGAGGAGCCACAACCTGGCCTACAGTCTTCTGCCGGCGAACTCTCCCTCCAAAGACCACGCCAAGGACGTGGATCTGGACGCAAAGGATTCCGGGAAGACCTCCCTGGACTTTCTGCTTGAGCGCACAGGCATAGGCCGGTAGTTGTTATACGAGTATAACAATCGTTTTCTCCGGAAAATTGCGGCATTTTCCGGGTGAACCGTGCAAACGTTTTCACAGCGATTGACAAAAACCTGTCAATTTGATATAATTGTTATATAGGAGGCGTTATTATGCTTGAACTTAAAAATATCCGGTTCGGCGCCGAAGCTGAAGGACGAGCCGTTGAAATAATCCGTGACATCAGCCTGACTATCAACGACAGCAAATTCGTCGTTATCACCGGCCCCAACGGCGGCGGTAAGTCTACTCTCGCCAAGCTCATTGCAGGCATCGAGCAGCCCACTTCCGGCCAGATCCTGTTCAATGGCACCGACATCACCAACATGAGCATCACCGACAGAGCAAGGCTGGGTATCGGCTTCGCTTTCCAGCAGCCCGTTCGCTTCAAGGGACTTACCGTCCTGGACCTGCTTCGTATCGCTGCCGGAAAAACTCTCACTGTTTCCGAGGCCTGCCAGTATCTCTCAGAGGTGGGGCTCTGCGCAAAGGACTACATAAGCCGTGAGGTGAATGCTTCACTCTCAGGAGGCGAGCTCAAACGTATCGAGATCGCTACTGTTCTGGCCAGAAATGTCAAGCTGGCGGTCTTCGACGAGCCCGAGGCCGGTATCGACCTTTGGAGCTTCAAAAACCTTATCAGGATCTTTGAGGAGATGCGCAAGTCCGACTCTGACAGAACAGTCATCGTGATCTCTCACCAGGAGCGCATCCTGAACATCGCCGACGAGATCATCGTTCTCACAGACGGCTGCGTTTCAAAGCACGGTTACAAGGAGGAGGTCTTGCCCGAGATCATCGGCAGCAGCTTCGCCAAGGGCGCCTGCCCGAAAATTGAGGAAGGAGACAGCGAAAATGCCTAAAATGGACGCAGTTCAGCTGCAATTACTCAAAGAGGTCGCTGACCTTCACGATGTTCCCGAGGGAGCCTACAACCTCCGTGCCAACGGCAAAAGCGTGGGCAGGAACACCACCGCTAATATCGACATCACCACAAAAACTGAGGGAAGCGGTATCGAAATCCACATCAAGGACGGCACTAAAAACGAGAGCGTCCACATTCCTGTTGTGCTCAGCGAGAGCGGCCTGAAGGAGACCGTTTACAACGATTTCTTCGTTGGCGAGAACTGCGATGTGCTGATCGTTGCAGGCTGCGGGATCGACAACTGCGGCACTCAGGACTCCGAACATGACGGTATCCACAGATTTTTCATCGGGAAGAACTCCCGTATCCGCTACGTCGAGAAGCACTACGGCTCCGGCGACGGCTCCGGAAAGCGTATCCTTGACCCTGTTACCGAGGTACACATGGAGGAGGGCAGCACCATGGAAATGGAAATGGTGCAGATCAAGGGCGTTGACTCCACACACCGCTCCACTATCGCTGAACTGAAGGCCGATGCAAAGCTGATCATCCGTGAAAGGCTCATGACCCACGGCCAGCAGGAGGCTGCCAGCGTCTACAAGGTCACTCTTGACGGTGACGGCTCCAGCGCTGACGTGGTATCCAGGTCAGTTGCAAGAGACAGCAGCTACCAGAAGCTGGATCTGTGCATTATCGGCAATGGCGCCTGCTCCGGCCACACCGAGTGCGACTCTATCATCATGGACAAGGGCAGGATCCTGGCTGTTCCCTCTCTGGAGGCAAACAACATCGACGCTGCTCTGGTGCATGAGGCTGCTATCGGAAAGATCGCCGGCGAGCAGCTGATCAAGCTCATGACTCTGGGACTGACCGAGGCTGAGGCTGAGGAGCAGATCATCAACGGCTTCCTCAAATAAACAAGATCACCCTGGGTGCTGTACATGGTGCAGCACCCATTTTTTGTGAAATTCTTGCTTTTTCGCAATAAATTGCTTGATTTTCTTGAAAAAAAGTTGTATATTATTAGTGAATGATGTAAAGGAGAGATCGTTTTGTACTTAAAGGAAAAACTATTGAAGGCTCTGAAAGTCAAGAATATCCTTATCGCAATTTTCGCCGGATTTTGCCTGATCTGCTTCGGGCTTTATATCGTACATATGCTGGTCTACTACCGGGACGACCTGGAAACTGCAATGAGCGCCGTGGATATGGACCTTTCGATCCGCATGATGATCATTGCTGCGGTGCTGTTCATCATAATGCTGATCTCTCGGAAAATGATCGGCGACGCAAGGTTTTTCTCCAGCTATTTTGAGGGAGATCTGGACGGCATCATCCCCCTTGACGACCTGGCTCAGGTCACCGGAAGGAGCCATTCCAAGATCCGCAGACAGCTCAATATCTGCCGCAAGCTCTACATGAAGAACTTCCGCATTACCGGCCAGGGCTCTGCTGAGGCGGTGGAGCTGTTCAGCAAGACCGTTTCATGTCAGTGCAGGAGCTGCGGAGCGCCTATCGAGAAGAGCATCTACTTCACCGGAAAATGCGAATACTGCGGCAGCTCAGACCTCTTCGCCGGAGTCATCGCAGGAGACCGCTACTACAGCATCTCACAGACCTCATCGAAGGGCGTTCAGAAGCCGGACTACTACACCGCAAAGCATCTTGGCGCCCGCACTGCCCTCTTCTTCGTGCTGATGGTGATCGGGCTTTCTCTACTGGCCATATTCTTCATCTACGATATGGATCTTATCGGCAAGTACAACAACAAGGACTACCTGAGAGAGCTGCTGATGACCAACAAGTCGCCCTACTCCTCATATAAGCTGATAAAAGCCGATATCATGAGCAATATCATCTTCGCCTCCGGCTTCGTGGCGCTGCTTGTACCCGTGGTTTTCAACCGCATGAGAAGAGGCCGCTACCTGACCGCCGCAAAGCTGTGCTCCAACTTTTTCGCAAGATGCGCCACTCCCTTTGTGAAGGTCAGCAATATCCCAGGCCTTAACGAGCTCTCCACCAGAAAGCGCAAGCTGGGCTCTGTCCGTGGAGCTATCCGTGTAGGGTACCTGAAAAACTGCACCCTGGAGATCCACGATAAGGAGCTGCAAGTGGCTCTCGCAAAGCAGATCGTTAAGGATCGGTGCCCCGGCTGCGGAGCTCCCATCACCGGAGCCGCAGACGAGAATTATCGCTGTAATTACTGCGGAAAGACTATCATGCAGGTCGTTGTGAAAAAATGATCCTCCGCAGTGTTATAAAATAACGCCTTCGGGCGAAAAAAAGGAGAATGAGAATGAAGCTGAAACGTTTTCTCTCAGCAGCAGCGGCTGCCGCTGTACTGGTGGGAGCAGTTCCCTGTCCGGCGATCGCTGCCGAAACAGACGAAGTGCTCCTCACCAATGACTTCGAGGAGAGCTTCGGCACCTGGAAGGCCAGAACTTCCGGAAGCACCGAGATAAGCCTCTCCGACACGACTGCGAATTCCGGCAGCAAGTCCCTCTATGTTACCGGAAGGACCACCAACTGGAACGGCGCAGGCGCCTCCATGATCAAGGTGATGTATGCCGGAAATCAGTACAAGCTCAGTGTGGCGGTCTACTATGACGACGAGACCGTGGGCGGCCAGCAGCAGCAATTCAGCCTGCAATGCCTGTACACCGACAGTGAGGGCAAGGAGCGCTACGGCTACATCAGCGGCACTCAGGTAAAGTGCGGCGAATGGGCTCAGATCACCGGCACCTACAACGTCCCCGAGGACGCCAGGAACCTGGTGGTGTATGTGGAGGCCGGCACGCTTTCCGACTTCTACATCGACGATTTCTCAGTGGAGGGCCCTCCCGCAAGCTGTGAGATTGCGGCGGACGGCTTTAGTGATGACTTCGAGGACGGTACTAAGATGAGCTGGCAGGGAAGGGGCTCAAATACTACCGTTGAGGTCACAGACAAGGCTGCTCACAGCGGAAAATACTCCCTCTACACAGACAAAAGAGAGCAGCTCTGGAACGGCGTTACCTGCAACAAGGCGCTGTATCTGGAAAACGGCGGCTACTACAGCTTCGGCTGCTGGGTGATGTATGACGGAGAGGATTGGACAGACACCCAGAAGTTCTCCATAAACCTCCAGTACGATATGGACGGCAAGGAGAACTACTACACCCTTTACACCGACACCGCTAACAAGGGAGAGTGGACCTACATAGGCACTGAGTACACTATCCCAGAGGAAGCCACAAACATCTACGTTTACGTTCAGACCGGCTACAAGCCCGACGCTTCGGTCACTCCTCAGGACCTGATGGGCTTCTATCTGGACGACGTTTCCGCAGAAAGGCTCCCCGACCCCAAGATCCAGACTGACATCCCTTCACTCTGTGAGACCTACAGCGACTATTTCAAGATTGGCTGTGCGGCAACTGCCAGCGAGCTTGTCCAGTCCGCTGCGAAGGATCTGATCCTCAAGCACTACAACAGCCTGACTATCGGCAACGAGCTCAAACCTGAGTCTCTCCTTGACCAGCAGGCTTCTATCGCTTATATGAACGCAAACGGCGATGATCTCCACCCACAGATCACCCTGAAAAACGCAAAGCCTCTGCTGGACTTCGCCAGCGAGAACAACATCGAGCTCCGTGGACACGTTCTTGTGTGGCATTCACAGACTCCTGACTGGTTCTTCAAAGAGAACTACGACAACAACGGTGCTTTCGTTTCTCCTGAGGTCATGGATCAGCGTATGGAGAACTACATCAAGACCGTTTTTGAAACTCTTGCCAAGGAATACCCCGACGTGAAGTTCTACGCTTGGGACGTGGTGAACGAAGCCGCCTCCGATGCAGGAACTATCAGAAAGGCCGGCGCTTATTCCCTCAATGACGGATCCTCCGGCTGGGTAAGCGTTTACGGCGACCAGAGCTACATCAAGAAGGCCTTCCAGTACGCAAGAAAATACGCTCCCAAGGGCTGCAAGCTGTTCTACAACGACTACAACGAGTACAGCGAGGCCAAGATGAAGTATATCCAGGAAGAGATCTTAGCTCCCCTGGTGAAGGACGGCCTCATCGACGGAATGGGTATGCAGTCCCACATCGGAATGAGCAGCCCCACTATCGCTCAGTACGAAAATGCCCTGCGCTCCTACGCCGCAATGGGTCTTGAGGTGCAGGTCACTGAGCTGGACGTTTCTCTCAAGTCCAACACTGAGGAGGACCTCCTTGCTCTGGCTGAGCGCTACCGTGAGTGCTTCGAGATGTACAAGCGTGTAAAGGAGGACGGCGTGGATCTTTCCGCAGTAGTTATCTGGGGAATCACCGACTCCACCAGCTGGATCGGCGGCTATCCCCTGCTCTTCGACAAGGACTATCAGGCAAAGGCCGCATTTGACGCTGTTATCGATACCGATGCCGAGATCCAGACCATCAAGTCTGTTCCGGCTTATATGCTCAGCAGCGCTTTCTCCACAAACACCTCTATCTTCGACGGCGCTGTTATAAATCAGGTGGGCGACAAGGGCTCCTTCCAGGTGGCCTACAACACCAACGGCAACAGGCTCAGCTTCCTGCTGGAGACTGCTCCCGGTGCCGAGGTAACAGTAATGGGCGACTGCTTCGAGACCGCCGCTTCCACTGTCAAGAACAGCAGCCTGGAGCTGTCAGTTTCTCCCACAAAGGATCTCAGCGAGGGCGATGTGGTGAGATTTGACGTCATCATCGACGGCAAGGCCTGGAACGCTCAGACGGTGAACACCGCCGCTCCTGACCAGTCCGCTTACGGAAAGCTGACCCTGAAAAAGCGTCCCACTATCGCAGAGGCCTCCTACGGAACACCCACTATCGACGGAAGGATCGACGATGTTTGGGAGTCTGCTCCTGAGATCGCTATCGACAAGCTCTCCTCCGCAAACTGCGCCTCCGGAACTGCCAAGGTCCTCTGGGATAGGCGGAACATCTACGTTCTGGCTCAGGTGAAGGATCCCGTTCTCAGCGTGGCAAGCCCCAATACCTATGAGCAGGACACTGTGGAGATCTTCATTGACGAGAACAACCACAAGACCTCCTCCTATGAGGAAGACGACATCCAGTGCAGAGTAAGCTGCGAGGGCGAGAAGTCCGTTACCGACGGCCTCAGCACAGACCGCTTCACCTCCTCCGCAGTGAAGACCGACGATGGCTATCTGGTGGAGATCGCTATCCCCTCAACTCTGGGCGGCTACACTGCCGGACAGTACCTGGGCTTTGACGCTCAGGTCAACGACGACGGCGACGGCCAGGGCAAGCGCACCGGCATCGCAAACTGGTACGACCTGAGCGGCATGGGCTACACCGATGTTTCCGGCCTGGGTCTGCTGAAGCTCACCGGCGAGGCTCCCGACGGAGATCTGCTGTACGGCGATGCCACCTGCGACAACAAGGTGGATCTTCAGGACGCAGTTGCTGTTCTCCAGTATATCGCACTTCCCAAGAAGTACCCCCTCACTGAGCTGGGTTTAAAGCAGAGCGACACCGACGGCTCAGGAGATGTCAGCGGCAAGGACGCCCTGGTCATCCAGATGGTGGACGCCAAGATCTACAAGCAGACTGAGCTCCCCCTTTACGGGATCAAGCTATAAAAAGAGCGTGCCCCAAGACACGCCCTAAACAGGATCTTAGCCGAGCGGTAATGTGCCGCTCGGCTTTTTTTACAGGGTTTTCAGAAGCTCCGGCAGCTTGCTGAAGCTCTCCAGCTCCGGTACCTCATGGTCGATCGTACCGAAGCCGTATGCAGCGTGGATAAACTCAGCGCCTGCCTTCTCAGCAGCGTTGCAGTCCCCCTGGATATCGCCGATATACAGGGCTCTGTCCAGCTTGTTGCGCTCCATGACAAGGGCGATGTTGTCGCTTTTCTCCTTTAGGTTGTTGCCGTAGCACTCGATGTCGGCAAAATACTTCCCGAAGCCGTAATGATCCAGAAAAGCCTCGATATAGCCGCTCTGACAGTTGCTGACGATGTAAAGGGGATAACTCTCGCTGAGCTTTTTGAGAGTTTCCTCCAGCTCAGGGTAGAGCACTCCGCCGTGCTTGCGAAGATAGCCGTTCTCGTATTTTCCGCACTGATCCAGCAGCTCATAACGCTCCTTTTCGGGAAGATCCCCGAAGAGGATATCGGCGATCTTGTCCATTGTCAGGCCCATAACGCCCATGATCTCGCTTTTGGAAACTCCCCTGCGCTCCGGATAGAGCTGGCGGATCCTTTCGCTCCAAGCTGCGGCAACGTTCTCTGAGGAGTCCCAGAGAGTTCCGTCCATATCGAAAATAAGTCCTGTTTTCATGCTTCCTCCTTCATTCTGTGGTAGATCTCGTTTAACTGTACTCTGTCAGGGTGAACGTTCTCAAGAACAGTCACTCTTCCCGGGCGGATCGTGCGTGCCTTCTCCCACATATCGGCGAACATCTCCTCGCTGATCCCGTAGGAGGAGGGGGCGATACTCAGGCCGTGTGTGCGGTAGAATGAGAGCAGTCCCGAGGGATCCTGTCCCTGGAAAATGCAGGCCGGGATAGTTCCCAGAGCAACTGCCAGCCCGTGGGTGATCCTGATCTCGGGGTAGTGCTCCTCGATAGCGTGAGCGAAAAGGTGCTCGCTGCCGCTGCACGGCCGTGAGGATCCGGCTATCTCCATAGCCAGACCGCCCATGACCAGGGCTCTTGACAGGATCCTGATGAAGACCCTGCTCTTCATGTCCTTCTGGTCGCAGTGATAGACGGAATCAAAGCTCATCCGGCTAAGTGCGTAGGCGAAATCGTCGATCTTGTCCGATCCCTTTTCTGCGGCCAGCTTCCAGTCAAAGAGAGCCGTATGCTTCGCGATCGTGTCGCCGATGCCGGAGAGAGTCTGCTCCTGAGGCGCATTGATGATCATATTTGTGTCAACGATGATCGCTGTGGGGATCTTGCAGTCCAGGGTCTTGCGAGCCTTTCCGTAGGTCTCCAATACCGCAAAGGGCGATGCAAGGGAATCGTTGCTGAGGGAGGTGGGCATACAGATATAGACCGCCTTGCTGATGTGAGCGGCATACTTTGCCGTGTCCAGAACTCTTCCTCCGCCAATGCCGATGATGACCTTGATCTCCTCCACGCAGACCTTTTTTGCGATAGAAACGGCCTCGTCGAAGCTGGCGCTGCCCATGGCGTAGATCTCAGCTCCGCCAAAGTCACTGCTGATGTCGCATATCTTCTCCTTGTAGATCCCCATGAGGAACTCCTCGGAGATGATGAGGGTCTTCTGGCCGATGATCTCAGGGATATAGCGCTTTATGATCTCGTCCGAGTGGAAGAATGCGTCCTCCTCCACTGCCAGACAGATCGGCAGGTTGAAACGTGTGTGCTGATTCATTGTAACACCTCACAGTAGTATTTATTGTTATCATACCACATAATCAAAGCGTTATGGTATGATCGCCCGATGTGCAGGGAGCAGATCTCTGATTTGCGGATTTTCAAGGGCATTCAGATAAGGTATGATAAGTGCTTTTGAATTTATTATACCACAGCTTTGAGAAAAATACAACAGCCGCCGCCCTTTGTTGACAAATGAGCGGCAAAGTGCTATAATTAGCTAAAATACACTACATGATAGAGGGAAACACCATGACACAGTTTTTTACAGACATCAGAGAGCCTAACACAAATAAGACCACCCGTTCAAAGGTCATCGCAAGCCTTGCCATAGCGGTTTTCGGCTTCCTTCTGGGAGTTTTCCAGAAATGGCTGGACGGCAGCGCTGTCAATGACCTGCCGGAGCTTTTCCAGAGGCTGGATCTTACCAACTTCTTCGGAAGGATCGCCGTTTGGATCTTCATCGGAGCGTCGGTGTCGGTCTTCGCAAGCTCTCCCAAAAGAGCCGCACTGAATGCCTTCCTGTTTTTTGCGGCTATGCTTGCCGGGTATTACCTGTATTGCAGCCTGGTGCTGGGATTTTTGCCGGTGTCATACATGATGATATGGGCAGCCCTTGCCGTTGTATCGCCGCTTCTTGCATATGTATGCTGGTTTGCAAGGGGCAAGGGACTTCCCGCAGTGATCATCTCTGCACTTATCCTGGGAGCTCTGCTCTCTCAGGCTTTCTTGTTTTTACAGGGCTTTCGTGTGGCACATCTGCCGGAGGTGATACTCTGGATCCTTGGCCTGATCATGCTCAGACGAGCTCCCAAGGGATTCGCCCTGGAATTTGCAATATCCCTGGCAGTTGCCGTGCTGTGCCAGCTCTTTATCCCCTATTTTGGCTAACTCAAAGGAGGATCAGCTATGGAGATCACTATCGAAAGACTAAAGCCTGAAGATCTTGAGGAGACCTTCGCAATGTGCATGAGAGCCTTCCGTGAGGAGCACGACATCGCAGAGGTCAGGCAGGTCTATGAGCGCCGCAAGGACGACCCGGACTACTATTTCCTGGTGGCAAGAGCAGACGGAAGGATCGCCGGCTATACGACTATGGCGCTGATTTGGGACCTGTTCGACGGAAAGGCTCCTATCGCCACGATCTGGTATGTGTGCGTTGATGAGGAATACCGCCGGTGCGGTATCGCAAAGGCTCTTCTTGCAGAGGCTGAGCGCATCGCCGTGGAAGAGCGCCAGAGCGAGATGCTGCTGCTGACCTGCGCTGAGAAGAACACATCCGCCCATGAGCTCTACCGCAAGGCCGGCTATTCCGACAAGATCGACCGTGCATTTGTAAAGTATCTGGACGAGGAGCCCGCTGAGTAAGGATCCAAAAAGTTGTTGACAGGCCGCCTGTGCAGTGATATAATAGAAGCTAATATTATTTTAAGGCGGTGCTATCTATGAATGTGCTTATCATCAATTGCAGCCCCGTGAGGGACGGCGCAACTGCACAGATCGTTCGTTTGGCTGAGGAGCGGCTTTCCGCTGAACACAGGACGAGATGTATCTGTATCGACGACTATGAGTTCAGCTTCTGCAAGGGCTGCCGAGCCTGCCATAAGACCGCAAGGTGCGTCCAAAATGATGACTTTTCCAAGATCATGGAGGAATTCGAGCAGGCTCACATTATCCTGTCAGTTTCACCATCGTATTGGGCTGACGTCCCCGGACAGTTCAAGGCCTTCATCGACAGATGCACGCCCTGGTGCAACACCCACCAGCCCCACGCTTCTCTGAGCGCAGGCAAAAAAGGTTACGCCATTGCCCTTCGTACAGGCCCCAGCATGAAGGAGTGCGAGAGGATCATCGGAACGATCGAGCATTTCTACGGACATCTGGAGATCCAGTGCTGCGGAGGCCTCGGCCTTTGCTCTGTGGAGTACAAGGAAGACGTTGCTTCCCATGAAAGCGAGATCCTTGCCTTCTGCGACAAGATCCTTGAAGCATAAAAATGCCCCGGAGGAAGATCCTTCGGGGCTTTGTTTTGTTATTTTGCGCTGATGTATGGCAGAGAGGTGATAGTCTTGGAATCCAGCATCTGGACTGCCAGGGCGTCATTTCCGGAGATACCGTCGCCGGGATCCCAGCAGTCTGCGGCCTTCTGGCCGTATTCCGTGAGGGGGTACTTTTTCTTCAGAGCAACGTACTGAAGAATGGCAACTGCATCGTTCAGGTCTACCCTGCCGTCGCCGTTGGCATCGCCGCAGACCACCTCGTCGGGAGCCTCAGTAGTTGGCTCTGTGGGAGCCTCGGTAGTAGGCTCAGTTGTTGGCTCTGTGGGAGCCTCGGTAGTGGGCTCAGTTGCTGGCTCTGTGGGAGCAGTCTTATTGGCAGGGATATTGTCGCCGGCAATCTCCAGCAGAGCCTGCTGAAGTACGGCGTCGCTCATCTTGTAGCTCTTTCTGTCATACTGTCCACCTGTTGTGTCCCACATTACGGGGCAGAGCTGGCGTGAATAGGCTTCCTTGCAGACAGATGTGAGGAACTTGCGGATAGAGTCCAGCTCCTTGTTCTTCACGGGGCAGCCGTACTCACCGATGATAACGGGAACGCCCTTGTCGATGAAGGTGGACTTGAGCAGATCCATGTTCCTCTGGAGCTCCTGTACCTCAGACTGACTTCCCCAGGTAGAGGAGGCCTTTCCCCAGTCAGCGTCCTCCTCAAGGATCGCAAATCCGGCAGGAGTGTAGTAATGAACGGAAACTGCCATTCTTCCGGCAGGGTCGTTTGGCATCTTGAACATTGAGTCGCAGGTCAGGGTGACATCCGTATTATAGCCGGAGATCAGCAGGTGGCGCTGGCTGTTGTTTCCGCCGGAGGCTCTGACTGTGTCCACGAACTTCTGGTTGACCTCGTTGACCAGCCCGTAGGACTCAGCCTTGCCGTTGGTGCCGCCCCATCTGTTCCAGAGGGTGTCCCAGCCCAGCTCCTCGTTCTGTGACTCGAACATCAGGTGGTCGCCGTAGTCCTTGAAGCCCTGACAGATCTGGCTCCACATAGTGGTATAGCGCTTCATGTTCTCGTCTTTGTTATCGGGGAATTTATTCACCCAGCCGTTATCATAGTGGATATTGATGATGGCATACATATTTGCGTCCAGTGTCCAATCAACGATCTGCTGGACTCTCGCCATATAATCGGGACTGATGGTGTAGTTTTCGCCCATGAGGTTCGACCAAGCCACAGGGATCCTCAGAACGCCGAATCCTGCCTCAGCATAGCCCTTGATCATGCCCTCGGTGACCTCCGGACTGCCCCAGGCTGTCTCATAGGAGGCAACGCTGCCGTCGCCCCACTGAGCGATCCAGTCACCGCAGGACTCCATAGTGTTGCCCAGATTTATGCCAATCCCCATGTCTCTGACAAGCTCCATGGTGGAGATGTCCCTCATCTGTCCGGAGGTCTCGGCCTTTGCCGGAACTGCTCCGATCAGTGTAGTAGCGCCCACAGCAGCGGCCAGTGCTGCTGAGATGTATCTGTATATTCTCAATGTGATCAACTCCTAAAAAGTGTATTTTATGATACAATGATACACCATAAAACCGGAGAAATCAACATACAAAACGGACGATAGGTGTAAAAAATGGAACGCCTATCCCAAAAATGCCTTTCGGTAGCTTATGGGAGTCATACCAGTCTCCTTTGAGAACTGATGGAGGAAGTGTTTGCTGTCACTGTAGCCGCAGACCTCCGCTATCTGAGTGGTGTTCAGCTCGGTGGTCAGAAGGAGCTGCTTTGTCTTGGCAAGACGGGCGTTTATGCGGTCCTTATGGAAGCTGACACCGAAGCATTTCTTGTAGCTGTGGCGGAAAGCGTCGGGCTCGCAGTCCGCAAGGGAGGCCAGATCCTCCGGCTCAAAGGTGGAGGCCGGCGAAAGATAGATCCTCTTCCTCACTGCGGAAAGCTGCTTATACCGATAGGCGCTGCGGCGTTTTTTCAGTTCTCCGGCAGCGGTCTGGTTTTTCTCCTGACAGCTGGCCAGCACCTGGGAAAAGCTGCGTCCTGAGCACTTCTCCGCACAGCAGACAAATGAGCTCGCCCCAAAGGCCTTCAGGTAGTCACTGCTTTGCAAAAGGATCGCCGTTAGAGCGTCCTCTGCCAGCTCCTCCGTAACGTTTTGCAGAAGGCAAACGAAAGTGTCCTCCGAGACCTTTCCGGCGATATTCGGCGAAGTGCAAAGACTTTTCACAGCCTCCGCAGCAGACACCGCCGCAGCCATTCGCCTTGTGCTGTCCACAGAGCCCTCCTCAAAAAGACAGACCCTCAGCACAGCCATTATGCAGCCTCCGCCGCTGACCTCGCTGATCGTGCCGTAGATGTACCGCAGGCCCTTTTCGCTGTACAGTCCCGTGAGCGTGTCCCTTGTCTCCGAAAGATCCTGGCACATGAGAAGGTAACGCAGGTCGTTCTTCATCCGCAGGTACTCCAGCGCCACAGCAACTGTCTTCAGCCAGTGGTGGAGGAAGCTGTCATAGCCGACCGGCTTGGAATAGCGCAAAACGGCGTGTCCCATGATGTGAGTACGCAGGAAGATCGGCACAAAATAGTAGGCGCAGGGCTTGTCGGTGTCCCCCAGCAGAGCCGAGATATCCAGCTTTTCCGCTTCGAAGGGCGCCCTCCCCACCCACGGCGACAGGCAGTGGCAGACCACCCTGTCAGCGCTTCCGGCGGACAGGTCGTACCAGTCCCTCAGCAGGCAAAGATATATCGTTTCGGCGTCCCGGATCATCCACTGATACTCGCTGATGATGTGGGTGAATTCCTCGATATTTCGGCAGTCCACAAAGCGCTGCTCCATAGTGTTGAAGAGGGTGAAGAAAATGTTCTCACGCTGGCGCTGAGTGTAGGTGAGGTCGCTTATATAGTGCTCATCGTCACAAGGGCAGGTGCAGCTCCTTCCGCAGATAAGCTCGCCCATGGGAGCAGTGAATTCCGGCAGCTCCTGACCCTTTATCATCATGCAGATACGCTTTGCAGCCTCTCTGCCAAGCTCTCTTCTGGGGCGGCGAAGACTGGTCAGCAGCGGCGAATACAGGATCCGCTCGTCGGAGTACTCATACGTCACCACAGTGACCTGCTCCGGCACCTTGATCCCGGCCTTCACGAAGCTGCTCAGCAGTCCGAAGGCCATGTGGCAGCTTGCGCAGACGATCGCTTCCGGGAGAGGCAGCTCGCCGCTGATATACCGCTCAGCCAGCTGGCTCCCGGAGTCTATCCAGAAATCTCCGCAGTGGATCCGTCCCTGATCCGGAGCGATATTACGGCTTTTCAGCGCCCGAAGATAGCCCTCTGTCCGGAGCTGAGCCACCTCAGAGCCGGGCTGTCCTGTGAGCAGGTCGATCTTGGTGAAGCCGTGCTCGTCGATCAGGTGAGCGGTCAGCAGCTCCATATCGCCGGCGTCGTCAGTGTTCAGATAAACGCAGCGCTCCTGGGGGAATTCCGGCAGCTTGGCTCCTATGGCGATCACCGGCAGATCAGTTTCCCAGATCATGTCGGAGATCATCTTTTTCAGCCTCACGTCAGCGAAGGACTCCGTCAGCAGGATCAGGCCGCTTATGTCGCCGGAGCGGATCAGCTCATAGATCTTGTGCTCGCTGAGGAGCTCCATGCCGTTTTCTCCAAAGTTATAGATATTGGAGAAGATCACGGTGTTTAGGCCTTGCTGCTGGAGCTGAGCGATGATGCCGCTGATCGTTTCACGCTCAGGATAATTGTTGGCGCAGGCAGTCACCACGCCGATATTTTTGCGGATCTGAGCCATTTCGGAGCCTCCTTTCCCTGTTAGTTAGCCTAATTATACCATAACTGTGGGGGAATTTCAACTGGGAGAGCCTGTTCTCCAAACAGCACAAGTAAAAACCCCGGAGCCGCAGCTTCGGGGCAAGTTTTATTTCTAGGGCCTGTTCTGAGCCATGACTCCGGCAAGAGGGTGAGGCACATATGGCTCCTCAAGGAACTGGATCTCTTCGGGAGAAAGCCCCAGCTCAGTGGCCTTGTCAGCGCCCTCCATATGGTGGAGCTTGGTGGCTCCCACAACAGGAGCCGTCACCTTGGTCAGCAGCCAAGCCAGACTGACCTCAGTCATGGAAACACCGTGGTTTTCGGCGACCTCAGCCACACGCCTGATGATCACCTCGTCCTGCTCACGGGTGGCATCGTACTTGAATTTGGCGAACTTGTCCTCCTCGGCACGTTTAGAGGTCTCGCCCGGGAGCCTGGCCAGTCTGCCGCTTGCAAGAGCGCTGTAGGGCGTCATCGCGATGTTGTCCTCAGCGCAGAGCACCGCCATTTCACGCTCCTCCTCACGGAAGATCAGGTTGTAGTGTCCCTGAACGCTTACGAACTGCGGAAAGCCCTCACGCTGGGCGATGGCGTTGGCCTTTGCAAGCTGCCATGCAAAGCAGTTGGAAATGCCTGTGTACCGCACTTTTCCGGCCTTGACAGCATTGCTCAGCCCCTCTAGGATCTCTTCAATGGGAGTGTTCCAGTCCCACATATGGCAGATGTACAGGTCAACATAGTCCATGCCCAGGTTGGCAAGGCTCTGATCCAGCATATTCGCAACGTGCTGCTGACCGGAAACTCCGGCCTGGATCTCCTCCTGAGTTCTGGGGAGGAACTTTGTGGCCACCACCACCTGGTCACGTTTAGCGAAGTCTCTGAGCGCCCTTCCCACGAACTGCTCGCTGGTGCCGGACTGATAGGCGATAGCGGTGTCGAAGAAGTTCACCCCCAGGTCGAGGCCGTGCTTTATGATCTCACGGGAGCGCTCCTCGTCCAGCGTCCAGGAATGCTGACCCTGTCCGGGGTCGCCAAACCCCATGCATCCCATGCAGATCCGGGAGACATTAAGCTCAGAGCTTCCAAGTTTTGCGTATTTCATGATCGTTCCTCCTTTAGATGTTGACGATGTTGTGTCAGCCGTGAAAACAGGCTGTTATAGAGCTTTATAATGCTGCCGATGAGAACTGCCGCAATGAGGCTCCCCTCACGGACGCCCTCCGGTTTTCCAAGGAAAATGAAGCAGATCAGCGCCGCAGCGATTATGTAGGCCACGTCAAAGAAGATCTTGACGTTCTCATACCGCCGGCCGGTGACCTGGCTAATGGCACGATTCATGGCCTCGCCGGGGAGCATAGCCACGCTGCCCTTGAACTGCACCCATATCCCGAAGCCCAGCACGAAGCAGCTCAGCAGCATAAGCGCCAGCTTCACCGGATAGGTCTCGGCGGAAAGCCCACTGATCAGCCAGCAGGAGAAGTCCGTCAGATAGCCGTATGCGAAGGCCAGAAGGGTCTGGATCAGGATCTCGGCAGGCTTACATTTTCGCTTGAGCAGAGCCACCTGCACGCAGATCTGCACCACGCTCCATAGGTTTAGCCACCAGCCGAAGCTGAGGCCTTTGTTCACCAGAGATACCGAGTACGGCACTGAAGCGACCGGAGAAGTTCCAAGGCCGGCCTTTGTGGACAGAGCCACTCCCATGGCTGCGATGAAGAGTCCCACAAGGAACAGCGAATAGTTTTTGACAGTTTCTTTCAAACAAGCACCTTCTTTTCTCAGAACATTATACCACAAAAGCGAAGCGTTGTGGTATAATTGCCCGATATGCAGGGAGCAGATCATTTGATCTGCGTATCTGCAAGGGAATTCAGATAAAGTATAATGAATGTTATTCATTATACCACATTTTCGCCAAAATTGCAACCTCTAACGAGCCGTTTTTCATTGACTTTATGTAAGACGTATAGTATAATTAAAGTAGAATTCGACCAAGAAGGAGTGATCACATGAGAACACTGAAACGAGCATTATCAGCCATTATGGGAGCAGCGATCGCCGCAGGCTGCCGCCCTTTCCCGGCATTGGCTCAGGAGGAGCTCATCACCTCGCAGATCTGCTTTGAGGAATCAGTAGAGACCATCGCCAACCCCGGCGCCGGCTACACCAACACCCCCTGGTACCGGCTTGCTCCCGGCGAGTATAAGCCAGTTGACCCTCAGGGCAGCCTTGTGCTTTTCTTCATCTACATCGGAGCCTACTCCTCCGGCGCAAACGGAGAACGTGTTCAGAACGGCAGCGGCGAGACCGTCTACACTCCCGGCGAGGACTATGAGCTGGACGAGAGCTTCTTCCGGTCGCTGAGGGAGAGCTTCGAGAACTGCCGAAAAAACGGCAGCATGATCGCCATGCGCTTCCGCTACGATGAAAACGGCTATGACGACCCGGAGCCCGGCTCCTTCGACATGGTGCTGCGCCACATAGAGCAGATCAAGGAAAGCGGCCTGCTGGAGGAATACTCCGACATCATCGCCTATGTGGAGACAGGAATGGTGGGCAAATGGGGCGAGCAGCACGGCGGAAAATACACCTCTCTGGACTATACAGCTCAGGTGCTGGACGCCTTCGTGAAGGCTGTTCCGGAGCCGATCCCCGTCACTGTCAGAACTCCCGACACCTTCGCAAAATGGCTGGGCATCGAGCGCTCACAGCTGGCCGATGAGGAGTGGCTCTCCGGGCAGGAGCTGACTCAGGAGCAGGAATACCGGCTCTCTCAGGCCTACCGTGTGGGACTGTACAACGACGGCTATATGGGCAGCAGCTCCGACCTTGGCACCTTCGCAGACCGTGACGTGGAGACCGCCTGGCTGAACAAGCAGTGCGAAACGGCCTTCTACGGCGGCGAATTTTCCGGCAATATCGAATTCGCCAAGCAGTTCAACACCTACCTCCCGGAGAATGCGATCCCGGAAATGTACCGCACTCATCTTAGCTACATAAACTGCAACATTTTCAGTCTCTACAAGGACTACACTTTTTCCGAGGAGTACAGCGTGCCAGGGGTCGATAACTCAGCATACTACGGCCAGAGCGTGTTCCAATTCATCAGGGATCACCTGGGCTATCGCTTCGTTCTGAGGGACGCAAAGACCTCAGCCACGGTGCCCCAAGGCGGCGACCTACAGGTGGAGCTGACTGTGGAGAACACCGGCTTTGCCTCTCCGATCCCAAAGGTCAGCGCCAGCCTGATCCTTGAGCGTGAGGGCAGCTACATCACCTGTCCCCTGCCCGACGTGGACGCAAATCATTGGCTCTCCTGCACGAAAAACGACCTGAGCCAGACCGTCACGATCCCCGGCGGACTTGAGCCCGGCAAGTGGAACGTTTACCTGAAGCTGCAAATGGGCAATAACACCGTTGACCAGCACGCTCTCCGCTCGATTCGCTTCGCAAATGAGTGCGTGTGGAACGCTTCTCTGGGAGCTGACCTGGTGGGAGAGATCACCGTTGCTCCCTCAAGCAGCACCGGGAAATACTTCGGCGTGAAGGGCGGCTCAGATGACGAAAGCGGCAGAGTTATGACTGTCCGTGGACAGGTGATCCCGGACGGTATGATCTCCTCCGACACAGAGTGGACTGAGGAGATGCTCATCGGCGAAAACGGCGATAATAAGGTCTACATGACCGCCGACGAGAACAACCTGTACATCATGGGTCAGCTCCCTGACACTGCGGAGGCTCCCGTGTACAATATCCGGCTGACCCGGGCGGACGGCGAGAGCTACTGGCTGTATTACGCCTCCAACGGCTATGTTTATTTCAATCACGAGCAGCGGCGTGGGGACTCCTGCAAGCACGTCGGCAGAACGGTGGAGTTCACGATCCCGCTGGAAATGATGGGGCTTTCCGCCGGCACAGAGGTGAAGCAGGTACGGCTCTTCCTCCAGGACAGCGCTAATGATTGGGAGCTTCTTGGAGATGTCTATTCCGAGAGATTCACCGTCCCGGCAGGCTTCCGGGTGTACTCCGGCTGCACAAACATCAAGCTGAAAGAAAGAGAGGCCTACATCGCTGCGCCGGTGACTCTGGTGGAGGGAGCTCAGTATCAGTGGTATCTTGACGGCAAGGCCATTGAGGGAGCGACCGGAGAGACCTATGCAGTCTACGGGAAAACGGGTACCTACTCCGTGAAGATCACAGCTCCCGACGGCGCAGAAAAGACTGTGGATACCCTCAGAGTAACCGAGATCAGGAGCTCCGATCTTCTTTACGGCGACGCAAACGACGACGGAAAGGTGGATCTCCAGGACGCTGTTGCGATCCTGCAAAACGTGGCACTTTCCGCAAAATACCCCCTCACCGAAAAGGGTCAGCTCCAAGCTGACGTGGACGAGGCGGAGGGTATCTCCGGCATTGACGCACTTGTGATCCAGAAGGTTGACGCAAAGCTTATAAAGCAGGAGCAGCTCCCTTTGAGAAAATAGCAAAAGAAAAACTGCCTTTCGGGGCAGTTTTTCGTTTATAGCTGAGCTGTGAGCTCCTTTATCTGGGAGTGGTATCCCTGCATCTCAAGGTTATCCGGGTCGATCTGAAGGGCGAATGCGATCCTTCCCAAAAGAGAATGGAGATACTGCTCCGGAGAGGTCTTCAGGCCACGCCGTTTCATGCTCTCCTTCGGGCCAAACTTCAGGCAGAAATAGACCTCCTGCCGAAGCTGTCTGCGGAGCTCTCTGGGAACTTGCAGCTTTTCATTGACCACGATGCCGGTGACCTTCTGCTGGTTTGCGCAGCTAAGAAAAAGGGATTTCCTTTCGTTCAGTTCAAATCCCATGCCGTGGAGCATCCTTCTGACCTTTCTCACAAGGTCACAGGTCAGAAGGTCTGTCTTTCTCCCGGAGAAGGTCATGTCGTCGCAGTATCGTGTGTAGTTTATCCCCCCGGCGGCCGCACCACTCTCCCAGGTGCTCGTCAAAGCGCTTCATGACAAGATTGGCGATATACGGGGAAGTCGGGGCGCCCTGCGGAAGGACGCTGTTATGCACGCAAAGCCGCATGAGCAGCACGGTGGCAGCCTGAGAGAGCCCCAGCTGCCTCATGACCGAGTATACCATGTCGGCGTCGATATTATCGAAGAATTTTGAGATGTCCAGCTTGATCAGGTACTCCTGATGCAAGTGGGGCGAGGCGTTGTCCTTCAGCGAGCGGCCGGGCTGATATGCTGTGGAAAAACTGGACAGCTCCAGCTTGTAAAGGTACTGGTGAAGGATCCTGCGCTGGGTCATTTTCAGCAGGGCGTTAGGCACTGACAGCTTGCGGCTCTTGCGGAAAAGCCCCTTCTTTATCACAACAGTGTGGTAGTTTTTGTACTTGGAGGAGCTGCCCTTGGGCTGTCGGGGAATACGCTCGTTGCTGAGCATATACAGCTTTCCCACAGGCACGTCAAGAGCATGGGAAACTGCCAAAACATCGCTGTCTGTCATAGCTCCACCTCCAAAAAATGAACAGGCTGCCGGCACAGATCATTCAAATGCTGGGGAGCTGAATTTTAGTCAACACAGTTGACGGAATTATTCAGCGGAGCAGGCATTTGCTCATGTGGATACTCCTGAAAGCCCAGCGGCGACTCGCCGCTGTATGCAGTGCAAAACGCTGCCGGCAGCTGTTCGGTCAAGGCCATTATAGCACAGTCGATCGGAATTGTCAACAGTCTCTAGGCCAGCTTCACCACCAGCGTCACGCTGAAAAAACCGTCCTTGATGTCCGCATAGACCTCGCCGCCCATGAGTCCCATGAGCCGCTTGCAGATGAAAAGTCCCAATCCGTTGCCGTTTACGCCGGCGGAGTTGCTCCCTCGGTGGAAGCTCTCAAAAATCTGGGTCAGCTCCTTGCTTTCCAGCTGACAGCCGGAATTTGACACGCAAATGAGCTGGCAGCCGTCCATTCGGTCAAAGCCGATCTCTATGACCTTGCCGTCGCCGTACTTTATGGCGTTCTCCACAAGGTTTTGCAGGCACTCGCCAAGGCGGTCAGGGTCACAGGAGAGGATGCCGTCCTCGTACTGGTCTATTTTCAGCTCAGTGCCGGACATTGCCAGCTGAGGAGCATACCTTGCATGGATCTTGCCAATGATCTGGCTGAGGAAGGCCTCTCCCTGCACCACCTCAAAGGTCATGAAGTCCTCGCTGGCGGCCTTAGTGATCTGGCTGACGAAGTTCTCGATCTCGTCCGCCCGGGAGTTTATGCTCTCGGCGGCACTTCGGCGCTTCTCCTCGTCCTGATAAAGTCCCTTGGCCAGAGCCTTTGCGTTGAGCTTGATCGCCGAAAGGGGCGTTTTTATGTCGTGGGAAAGGCTAAGCAGAAGCAGCTTTTTGTCACGCTGCATGGAGATCTCCTTCCGGCGGCTGTCCTCCACGCTCTCTCTGAGCATATTGACGCCCCAGGTGAATTTCCCGAAAAATCGGCTTTTCTCCTCGGGGATAGCAACAGCCAGATTTCCCCTGGCAAGCTCCTGTGGAACACTGCTGAGCCGTCCGAAGGGAAGGATGATCTTCCGCCAGATGTACAAGAACACCGCCAGGATCAGCAGGAAAATCGCTCCCATAGCCACAGCAGTCTTCCTGAGCATGACCCTGCCGTCGAAGGCTTTGTACTCCACACGATAGAGCTGACCGCCGCTCTCCACGATGACATAGGGGTTTTCCGAGAAGTAAAGATCACCGTCATCGGCAGTGAAAACTCCGGTAAGGTTGGGAAACTCCGACAGATCCGTGCTGCCGGTCTCGCTGATCTGCTCAGCAAGGCGCTTGGCCTCCACCCGGCAGATACCGTCGTTTCGGCGGATGCTCCGGGAAAGCGATACCTCCAGCATCACGGCAATCACCAGAAAAACTGCGATCACGATAATAGAGATCCTTTTGAACGTCTTCATAGGAACTTATACCCCACTCCCCAGACAGTGATCAGCCGCTTGGCCTTTTTGGGGTCGTCCCCCAGCTTCTGCCGCAGCCGGTTGATGTGGACGTGGAGGGTCTGGAGCTCGGAATCGCTGTCACTGCCCCAGACCCTGTTGAACAGGTATTCTTTTTTAAGAGCCTTCCCCTGGTTTTCGATGAGAAGAGCCAGCAGATCGAACTCCTTTGCAGGCAGCTCCACAGCCTTGCCGTCGATCTGAGCAGTGCGGTCCGCCAAATTCAGGGTGACACCGCTTGCAGAGATCACGCTGTGCTGATAGCGCCGCTTGAAAATGCCCTTGATCTTGGCAATAAGGATGTCGATGTCGTAGGGCTTTTCGATGTAGTCGTCAGCTCCCAGGTCAAGGCCGCTGAGCTTATCCTCCTTGTCAGTTCTTGCGCTGACGATAAGGATCGGTGTATCGGCGGACTCTCTCAGCTTTGAGCAGACCGAAAAGCCGTTCACGTCCGGAAGATTTATGTCCAGCACCACAAGCCTTGCTCCGTAGCGCTCAAAGAGCTCCAAGGCACGCTCACCGCTCTCAACTGCCGAGACCGTATAGCCCTCAGCACGAAGAAAATCCGTCAGAAGTCCGGCCAGCTCCCGGTCGTCCTCCACGATAAGAATATCAGTCATACCATCACCTCGGCGAGAAATGTTTTTGTATGAACATTATACCACGATCCGCCAGATCAATCAAGTGAAGCTGACCAAAATATCTCCAGAGGTGGTGCTGATATCCACAGCCCGGCCGGAGCCGTTGTCCTTTTTGTAGGAGTTGTCGATCTCAGCTCCGCCCACTATGATCTTGCCTGAGGTCGCCGAAATATCGAAGTCGAAGTCAGTCTCGCTGCCGCTCAGCTCCATGGACACATCACCGGAAATGCAATCTGTCTCGATCCGGCTGGATCCTGTACCGGTCAGCTTCATATCGCCGGAGGTCTGATCGGTGGTCAGCTTTCCGAAAATGCAGTCGTCTATCTTCAGGTCACCGCTGGCAGACTTTATCTTCAGGTCGCCGCCGCTCTTTGAGCCGCTGATCATGATGTCGCCGGAGGTCACGTTTATGCTGCCGGCAACATCTGTATCGCTGATCTGGATGTTGCCGGAGGTGGCCTTGATCCCCACAGACTCCAGAGTCTTAGCGGAGAGAGTGATCTCGATCCTGTTGTGGTCGCTGTAGGTGACCCAGTTCAGCTTTTTGCTGCTTTTTGAAACGATCGTCAGCTTGCTGCCGTCCTGAGTTATCTCGGGCTTCAGGCTCTCGGGGAGGTCGTAGCTCACCTGATCGGAGCTGCCCTGTCTTATGATGATGTCAGCGCTCGTCACGTCCACGCTCAAGGAGGAAACTGCCCCGATCTCCACAGTGTCATGAACAGTGGGCTCCTGTCTCATCCCGCAGCTAAATCCGCATACTGCCGCTGCTGCAAGCACCGCTGCCCCTGCTATCATTTTGCCGATCTTCATGGTGTACTCCTTTCTTACCAGCCCTGCTCTAAGAGCCAGTTGTTCAGTTCTCTTTCACGGTCACGGAGCTCTGCCTCTCCCCCAAGGAAGTGTCCCATTTCCTTCTGGCCAACTATACAGCCGTCAAGGATATAGATCACCCTGCTGCACTTTGCGGCGACCTTTGGGTCGTGAGTTACGCACATGACAGTTGTGCCGTCCTCGTTGAGAGAGAGCAGCTGGCTCATCACCTCGTCAGAGCTTGCCCTGTTGAGAGCTCCTGTGGGCTCGTCAGCGAAGATCATGCTGGGAGAATTGATCATGCTCCGGCAGATACCTGCTCTCTGGAGCTGTCCCCCTGAGACCTCATTGATGTCGTTATCGCCTATATCAGCGATTCCCAGGCGCCGCATGAGAGCTCTTCCACGCTCCTCAGTCTGGCTGCGTTTCTCCTTTGTCTTCTTGGACTTCACCGCCGGAAGAATGATATTATCCAGCACGGAGAGATTTTTCATCATGTACATCTGCTGGAAGATAAATCCCATTTCATCCAGGCGAAGAGAAGCCATTTCCCTGTCTGAGAGCTTGGCTGTCTCCTTTCCTGCGAAGATCACGCTGCCGGCTGTGGCTCTGTCCATTCCGGATACACAGTAGAGCAAAGTGCTCTTTCCGGAGCCGGAGGGTCCCATGATAGCCAGCATCTCGCCCTCCTCCACGGAGAGGTCGATGTTTTTCAGAACGTTGTTCTGGTGCTTGTTGACGATGTATGTCTTGCAAAGTCCCTTTGTCTGTAAAACTGTACTCATTTTCCTTATCCTTTCTTACTCGATAGAAGCCGTATCGCTGGCCTTGATGGTCTTTGTGCAGAGTGCTGTCAGCAGCGCTCCCACAACTGTAACTGTGATGAGGATTGCCGGGAATATCAGGAAGATCTCCAGCGGATCGATAGCGCACTTGATGTCTGAAACATCACCTATCAGCAGACAGATCTTGCTGAACATGAAGTTGCCCAGAGGCATGATGACTGCCAGTCCCAAAAGCACCGCAGCTGCTGCGATCAGGCCAAATCTCAGGGTGTGCTGAGCGATCATGCTGCCGTTTGAAACGCCCATGGCCTTCATGAGAGCGATCTCGCTCTTCTCCTTGGAGATGAAGCTGCGCTCCATGAGGACTACGATCAGAGCTGTTACCACGATAGTCAGGATCATGATCATCTTCTTGATCGAATTCAGCGTGTCGGAAACTCCTGTCATGTTCTTGATCATCTCAGAGGTGGTGAGGATCTTGTCTGTGTCGTAGATCTCGTTCAATTTGTCGATATTGCTGCGGATAGTCTCCTTGTCCGGAGCTCCGTCGAAGTTTATCGCAACGCCCATTGTGCCGGCTGCGGGCATATTTCCGTAGTCAAACTTGTCAGAGAGGATCGCTCCATTGGTATAGAAGCCTGAAAACCTTCCTGTAATGATGAGCTCACGCTGCTCTCCATTTATATCCATGGTAACTCTGTCGCCCACCTTTGCGTCAAGGCTTTTCAGCGTGCTGATAGTGACCGCCATCTCGTCCGCATTTATGGGAGCATATCCCTCGTCCATGCGAAGGTATCCCGCCGTAGTCCTAATAGGGAGCATACAGGTGAGCTTAGCCTCCTTATCGCCGTGTTTTGTTCTTAATTGCATAACGTTCATCATTGTGCATTTACCAGGCATACCGTTTTCCTTCAGCTTATCCTCCATATCCTCAAGGAAGGGCTCGGCCTTTGTCTGATCCATCATAACATCGCCAAGATCCTCGGTATCAAAGTAGAATGCCTCACTTTCAGGAAGGGCAAACAGCCACAGGATCTTCTCGCTTTTCAGGGTGACTGCAAAGTTGGACATGAGCATCATCATGAGCATACACAGGGTGAAGATCACTGTGATGATGCCGTAGTTTTTGGGTGAGCTGAGCACATCGTTCACTGCCATGAACTGTGTTGAGGGCAGCTTTGAGCGGCTCAGTTTCAGTATGCTCTTCTTGTGGAAACGCTCGCCGGTCTGTCCGCTGCGTACAGCGTCGATCGGTGAGAGCTTCTTGACCTTCCGTGTGCAGGTGTAGCAGAAAAACAGGATCAGTGCGACTACTGCTACTGAGCTGAGAAGTCCGATGAAGCTGGTATTGTCGTTCTTGATGACCATGTTTTTGGAAATGCTCTTCATCATCAGTCCGCTGAGAGGGATCGATAATACAGCTCCGATCAAAGCTCCGATGACCGAGATCGCAAGATACTTCACAAGGTAGAGAGCTCGTATGCTGCCGTTGCTTATCCCCACGGCCTTCATAACGCCGATCTCACGGAATTCCTCGCTGATAGTGAAGCCGATAGTAAATCTCAGCACAACGAAGGCTGTGATCAGCAGGAGCACGCTGATCGCCATCATGATGTATGCAACTATCATATCATAAAGGTAAATGCTCTTGAAATCCTGTCTTGTACCAACACTGATATAATCATAATCCTTGGCAATGTCCCTAATAGCCTGGATATCTGTGGAATCAACAAAAAGTGCTTCGAAGTAGATCTTGTTGAGCGACTCCTTGTCAGCCACCGCATCGTAGTCCTCCTTGGAAAAGAGAAGCATGGGACCTGATGCGCTGTCTGAGCTGGAAAGTGCATCCTTCAGCCTGCCCATGTATTTCAGATCCAGCTGAACATCATCCACCTCCATTTTGAACTGATCCCCGATTTTCAGGTCCATATCCTGACTGAACGGAGCGGTCGCATAGAAGCAGCCCTTTTCAACGTCTGTGATAACATCGTTGTTCTCATCGAAATACTTTATGGCCATTTCATCCTCAGTCAAGATACAGGCCGGATTGAAGAAATTGTTCATGGGCTTTCCCTTGTAGATGAACACTTTTGAGCTCATAACGGCGTGCCAATGCTCCGTCTTTACACTGCTGACAGAGGGCAGCGCACGGATACGATCCTCGGCATCGCATTTCTCCTGTATCTGCACAACAGCATCCGGCACTTCTGCAAGTTCAAAAAACTGCTCGATACCGCCGTTCACTGCAATGATGTTGTTGATGCTGGCTGCCGCAAACATGGCGCTCAGCACCACGAACAGCAGCAGGATAACATTCATGGTCTTTTTTCGTCTTAGGTCCTTTTTAAGAATTCTCCAAAACATGATCATACCTCATTTCGTCCAGTGGTTTTCTCTATGCACTGATTATACCACGGATATTCTTAACAAGTCCTTAACTTTTGTAAGAAATTGAAAAACGGCTGTTTTTCGGGAAATTTCGCAGCTGGGGCTTGACAATTTCCCCTCCTGAGATTATAATACTAAAGGGTTATTCTTATTGATGGAAGTGAAATGATGAACACTCACAGAAAAAACGCCCTGATCTTCCTTGGGGCATTTGTCTGCTGCTTTCTATGGGGGAGCGCCTTCCCCGGGATCAAGATCGGCTACAGCCTTTGGGGGATCTCCGGCGATGACACCTGGCAGATCATACGCTTTGCCGGGATCAGGTTTTTCCTTGCAGGAGCTCTGGTGATCGCTTTTGCCAGCCTCATGCGGCGCAGACTCCTTCTCCCGGAGAAAAATGAGCTGGGCAAGATCGCATTCCTCAGCCTTTTTCAGACCATTGGCCAGTACATACTCTTCTACCTGGGACTTGCCCACACAACCGGCGTGAATTCGGCTGTGGTGGACTCGCTGACCTCATTCTTTGCAATCATAGTGGCAAGTCTCTTCATGAAAATGGAACGGCTAACTCCCCGAAAAATAGCCGGATGTGTCCTGGGCTTTGCAGGAGTTCTCCTCATAAACCTGTCAGCGGAGGGCTTTTCCTTCCGGCCACTGGGCGACGGAATGGTGGCACTTTCGGCACTGTGCTACGGTATTTCCTCCTCGCTGATCAAAAAATACTCCGCAAACCACGATACCGTGCTTTTCAGCGGCTATCAGTTCATGATGGGCGGAGTTGCAATGACCATTGTGGGTCAAGCTGGAACGGCGCTCTCCGGAGAGCCCTCCGCCGCAGTCACTGCGCCCCTTGGCGCCGCCGGGATCCTGCTCTACCTTGCCCTGGTCTCAAGCGTGGCCTACACCCTTTGGGGGATCTTGCTCAAAACCAGCGATGTATCAAAGATTTCAATATTCGGCTTCATGAATCCTGTGATCGGTGTGATCCTGTCCGCCCTTCTCCTTGGGGAAGCCGGTGAGCTGGGACTGAAGCACGCCGGAGCTCTTCTGCTGATCTGCGCCGGGATAATTGCAGTAAATCTTTCCCCGAAAAAAGTTTTTCATAAGAAAACCGCAAAAATTACGTTGTAATTCTAACTCGCTCATGGTATAATTAAGAAAAAAGGAGGAAAGCCTTATGATATACAAAAAGTTTATCTCATCAGCAATTTCTGCCGCAATGATCCTGGGAGCCACCGCTATGCCGGCTTCTGCGGCCACTATAGGTGCTCCAGATCTGAGCATCTCCGAAAACAAAGGCGAATACGACTACGCCGGAACTGAATGTGAGCCAGCCCACGATACCTCCCGAGATGTGCAGACTCAGGGCGTTGGCAACCCCTTTAATTACGGCGAGAGGAACACTCCCGCTGACGCTACCGAGGAGGAGATCCGTGCCATCAACCACAAGATGACTGTTCAGGAAGTAAAATACGCTCTGTATAAAGAGATCGACGAGCACTGGGAGCTGATCTCTACCCGTCTTGGCCAGCCTGAGCGTGAGAAGGTCTACGCCCTCTTCCTGGGACTTGGCACAAGAGAGTCCACCCTTGGCGGAAACGGCGACGGCGCTGACCTCGAAACTGCCCAGATGGACGGCTTCGGAGTGAATTCAGCCCACGCTTACGGCACATTGCAGACAGCTGTTACGGCCTTTGCCGACTGCGACCCAACATTCATGAAGGAGGACAACGTGCCTGAGATGTTCCAGTATTCCTTCACGCCCGAGAATTTCTACGATGCCATAATTTCCAACCATATGGGAATAAGAAAGATCCTGCATTTCGCCGAATGGTGCATCAACGAGCACCACATGACCGGCTATCAGGTCATCAGAAACAGTCTCAAGGGCTTCAATACGGGCTGGTGCAACATGGCCGAGGACGACGGCGCTTACCGAACTTACGCCGACGAGATCTGCGCAATGGCTCAGTTCTACTACAACGAGGGACACCTTTACGACAACGTTTTCACCTGGACTGAATCGCCGGCAGCCGCTCCCTATCGTACCGACAACAGGTGGGACTGGTGGGGCGATACAGAGCCAAGTATGGCGCCTATCGAGGAGAAGTCCGCCGTTCCCGGAGACATCAACGACGACGGAGCTGCTAACATTGCCGATGCAGTTCTGCTGCAAAAATGGCTCCTCGCAGATCCTGATACCACGCTTCCGAAATGGGAGAACGGAGATCTTTGCCAGGATCAGCGCCTTAATGTCTACGACCTGATACTTCTGAAGAATCTCATTTCAGAAAACGGAGAGATATAAATATAAGGGCAGATCCGAGTTATTCCCTTATGGGGAAAGCATTATCAAGGATCCACCCTGCAAAAAACAGGCAGCCAATAATTGGCTGCCTGTTTTATGTGTTCTGTTACTCACCAAGTTCGGGAATCTGATTACTTGAGGTTATAACGTCCTCGCTGTCGAACTCAACTATCTCCATTTCAGGAGCTGTATACTTTTCTTTCATTGTGATCCTCATTCTGTCTATTTTTCCACGCTTACAGTCTCTTATTAGTCTTTGGAACTCGTTCCTTTTTTCATCACTTGTGCCTGTAACGCCCTCGTCAGCCGCTGTCAAGTAAGGACTAAAGAATTTTGAAATTTGTTTACAATTCAGAGGGTCAAGAAGCTGCATCCACCGTTTCAAGGCAGTTCAGCAGCTCCTCCAGTTCATCACGCAGGGCAAGCTCGATTTCAATGCCGCCGTCCTTATAAACCGTCACTCGCTTTACCACATCGTTTGCAATTTCAGCGGTAAGGGTTTCAAGCTCGGTGTATTCCTTGTATTTTTCAATAAAGGCTCCGCCTTGCTCGGTAGTGGTCTGCGAGGACTTTTCCAAACACACCATCTTTTCGGTAAGCTCCTGCATCTGTGTCAGGTTGCTTGCCTTTTGTGATAAGTAGGTCTCCTTGTCGATAGTTCCGTCAATCAGCTTTTCATATAAATCCTGGAGAGATTTTTCAAGCTGATTTCTTCGGCTCTGTAATACTGCAAGCTCACGACGGGCTTGCTTTTTTTCTGCCTGTATGCGTTCCTTCTGCAACAACAGAAGATGCTCCAAGCTGACCGCATAGGCGGCATAGGTGCGAATGAGTGTCACGACCATTTCGTGAATATCCGCTTGCAGAATACCTTCCGTGGCACAATCAAAACCTGTTTCCAGATGAACGTTGCGACAATGGTATTTTGCGTTCTTGGTGTTCGATAGCGACATAGCGAAGCCGCAGGTTCCGCATATCACTTTACGGCGAAGCGGATTTCTTTCGGATGCACTTGGAATAAATTCCTTGTACTCCTTCATACGGCTTGCCGCTTTCTGAAACAGCTTCTTTGAGACGATGCCCTCGTGGGTCTCGTCAACAACAATCCAATCGGACTTGCTTTTCTTTATCGTATGCACGTTTCCGACCATATCACGCTCACGCTTGCCATATACGCATTTTCCAATATAGCGTTCGTCACGGAGCACCTTGCAGATAACGCCTGTTGTCCAGAAGTTTTCTTCGTGGATGCTCGGCCAACGGTCACGGGAACATCCCGCCGCCCGTTTGTACAGCATCGGTGTCGGAACTCCCTCACGATTGAACATAGCAGCAATCTCAACAGGCTTTACTCCGTCTGCCGTCAAGGTGAATATCTTCCGAACAATGTCTGCCGCTTCATCATCAATGATGAGGCGGTTTTTATCTTCGGGGGCTTTCACATACCCATACGGAGCGAACGGACTGAGGAACAATCCTTTCTCGGCTCTCATACGCTTTGCATTTTTGACCTTGCCGGAAAGCTCACGGCTGTAAAGGTCGTAAATCAGCGTTTTGAACGAGGTATCAAGGCTGTCGATGTCCTGCGGTCTGGAACTGTCAAAACCGTCGTTGACGGCGATGAAGCGAACGCCCAAAAACGGAAACACACGGCTGATGTAGTTACCGACCACGAGATAATCACGCCCGAAGCGGGATAGGTCTTTTACTACGATGCAATGAATTTGTCCCTGCTTTACCTGCTCCATCATTCTGAGAAAATCCGGTCTTTCAAAGTTCTTACCACTCCAACCGTCATCACAAAACTCGGAGATTTCCCAACCGCTGAACTCCGGTCTGCTGCTGATGAAATGCTGCAACAGACCTCGCTGATTGGATATACTTTCGGATTCCGATTTGCCGGTATCCTTTAAGTCGCCGTCCTCGCTGGACAAGCGAAGATACATTGCTACTCTCACACAGCAGCCCTCCCTTCGATAAATTTCAGTAGTGCCATATATTCATCCCGATAACGCAGGCGAATATCAATGTTTCGGTCTGCATCCACATAGATGCGTTCCACAAGTGCCGACGCCATTTCTTTTGTCAGCTTGTCTGTTCCCATAAAAGAGCGGAACTCTGTGAGAAAACGGTTCTCTGCGGTATAAACCTTGCTTTCTTTCTGTTCCTGCTCTAAAGCGGCGATAAGCTGTTCGGCTTTTTCTGTTTCTGCCTTGTACCTTGCTTTGAGCGTAACATATTCCTGCTCGGTCATAAGCTGTTCCACATAGTTCTGATACAGGCTGTCATACAGAGATTGGCTGCGCTTCAGAGTGCGCCTTGCCGTTTCCAGTTTGGATGCCGCATCGGAACGCTGACGGCGGTATTCCGGTTCTGCGTTCAACCGCTTGATAACCTCCTGCAAATCAGCGGCAATCTGTATTTGAGACTGAATTGCCGTGAACAGAACCTCATTTAGTTCATCCTCTCGGATACTCACAAAGGAACAACGATTGGGGTCGTCTGCGTGACCGGGGCAGATATAGGTGTACCACAGCTTTTTGCCGTGGCTCACGTTCTTATATCGTACCAACGGTCTTTGGCAATTCGGACACCACACAAGCCCTTGCAGAATGTTTTCGCTATGTTTCAAATGAGCAAACTTGCCGAGGCGTTCGTGATACTCGCTCTTTCTCTGATTGGCGATTTGTTGTACCTTTTCAAAGGTCTCCTCGTCAATAATCGGTTCGTGGGTGTTACGGACGATAATCCAGTTGGCTTCGTCCACATAGGTCTGTCGCTTTCCTTCATAAAAGGATTGCTTTTTTCTGCCTTGAACCATATGACCTATGTAAACGGGATGTGCCAAAATGCTTTTGATAATCTGCGTATGCCACAGCACACCCTTGTATTTCTCCGTCTTGACTTCACCTGTTTCATAGAGATAAGCGGAGGGAGAAAGGATACCGGCATCGTTGAGCCTGCGACCAATCTGCACCACGCTGATACCCTTGGAACGCCACTCGAAAATCTTGTGAACGGTGGGAGCCGTTTCCTTATTGATAACAAGGTGGTGTTTATCATTAGGGTCTTTGCTGTACCCATACGGTGCCCATGCTCCGATAAACTCGCCACGCTGTTGCTTTACAGTTAAGGCAGCATCTATTTTCTTGGAGATGTCCTTGCTGTAAACCTCGTTGATGAGATTTTTCAGCGGAACAATATATCCATCCTGGGTTCTCTCTGCGGTCAGCGTATCGAAGTTATCGTTGACTGCAATGAAGCGAACGCCGAGGAATGGGAAGATTCGCTCCAGATAGTTTCCGGTCTCCTTGTAGTTACGACCGAAACGGGATAGGTCTTTGACGACGATGCAGTTCACACGACCCTTTCTGACTTCCTCCATCATCTTTTCAAACTGAGGACGGTCGAAGTCCGTGCCGGTTCGCCCGTTGTCACAGAACAGGGAAATAAGCTCCATATCCGATTTACTCTCGATAAAGGAAGTCAGCAGGGCTTTCTGTCCCTCAATGGTATCCGCACCGGGCTTGCCGCTGTCCTCTACGGATAGGCGAACGTAAGCGGCTGTCTTATATGCTTTCCTCGCAGGAGCAGAGGATTCCACTTCCTGCACAAGTGGATTTGTCTTTCGTTTTGTCCTTGCCATTTATACTACCTCCTGCAATCTGGCACTCCGAAGAATGTCAAGCTGCCAAGCAAATTCATCCTGCCAACGATAGATGATTTCCACCACATCGTTTGAATGAATCAGTATTTTATCTATCAGTGCGACCACAACGGCACGGTCAAGGGCTGTAAGTCCTTGCCTTTTGATGAACTCATTCATCCAGGCGTTTTCCGTTCCGTGGTTGTGTATATCTTCAAGCTGTCCTCTGAGAGCATCCATCTGCTTTTCGGCTTCATCGGCACGAGCCGTAAAGCTCGCTTTCAGCCGTGTATATTCCTCACGGTCGATGATGCCGTCCGTAAGATTTTCATACAGAGACATCAGCAGCTTTTGGAGCTTCTCATATTCCTCGTGTTTCTTGTCGAGTTGTCTCTGCACCTTTTGAGCCTGTGCAGTTCTCAGAGGTGCTGTGTCGGTAATCGTGAGCAATTCGCTCATATCCACGACTTCGCTGATATGCTGCTTCAAGCTGTCGAGCACGATTTCTTCCAAGGCGTTATCTCTGATGCGATGGGGCGAACAGCTCTTATCCTGTTTGTGTGCGGAGCAGACGTAATACACATATTTCTTTTCGCCTGCAGGAACGGTCTTACGAACCATACTGGCACCGCAATCGCCGCAGAAAATCATTCCGCTGAACAGACCGACCGCTTTGCCACCGGGACTGCGGCGGGTATCGCATTTCAGCACCTTTTGAACGCTGTCAAAATCAATCTTTGAGATAATCGCTTCGTGGCTGTCCTCTATGACGGTCCACTCACTTTCATCCTTGGTAACACGCTTGTGTACCTTATAGCTGGGCGTGGTCTCCTTGCCCTGGATAAGAACTCCGGTATAGATAGGGTTCTTCAGAACACGAATGACCGTACCTGCCGACCACAATGCTTTTGAATTGGTCTTAAAGGATGTGGTGAACTTCATCCCAAGGGAGCGTTTGTACTCCATCGGGGAAAGAACACCGAGCTTGTTCAGAGCGTCAGCGATGTCCTGTGGGCTGACACCCTCTAATTTCCACTTAAAAATGTCACGGACAATATCGGCGGCATACTGGTCAACCACCAGCTTGTTTTTGTTCTGCTCGTCTTTCAGATACCCGAAAGCGGCAAAGGAGCCGAGGAACTGTCCGTTCTTACGCTTGATTTCAAGCTGAGAACGAATCTTTACCGAAATATCACGGCAATAGGCTTCGTTTATGAGGTTTTTGAACGGAATGATAAGGTCGTCGGAGGCTTTCTTGTCTCCGAGGCTATCGTAATTGTCGTTGACGGCAATGAAACGAACACCGAGGAATGGGAATATCTTTTCGATATACTCACCGGCGTCCAGATAATTACGTCCAAAACGAGAGAGGTCTTTTACGATAATGCAGTCCGTTCGTCCTGCCTTAACGTCCTCAATCATCTTTTGGAAACTTGGTCTTTCAAAGGTTGAACCCGAAAAACCGTCGTCAACTCTCACCGCATACTCCCGAAATTCGGGTCTCTGCGATATGTAATCACGGAGCAGCTCACGCTGCCCGGTGATGCTGTTGGATTCCTCCTTATCGCCATCGTCACGGGACAGACGGAGATAAAGGGTGGCGTTCCAAATCTTATTTTGCGTATTCTGCATAATGGCACACTCCTTTTCTCTGTAATGAGCAAAACTACCGAGACGGAGCGTCGCTTTAGTCCTGCTTATATTTTACGGTTTCTGTCCCATTCTGTCGAGGATGTCAGCACTTGGAGCGAATGTACCCCGCAAGGCGTTCCTCCAAAGATACCTCTGTATCCGAGAAACCGACCTTTACGACATATTTGCCATGCTTATAACAGTAGGGATTTCCAATCTGGCGGATAAAATCAATGGCACGTTCCCGTTTGGGAAGTGCCGTGTTGACCTTCACATCCCGGATGTCCACCAGCGCATCACGGTCAACTGTGTTAAGGTCGATATTTTTCATATTTATAATAGATGAAGATTGCATACAACCCTCCTTTACGGTCTCGTTCATAACTATGTGAAAAATCAAGCCAAAATGCGTGTAATATCGGGCTGCTCCAGACCGAGGCTGATGCTTACCGCTTTGTTGATGCCCTGCATCTGAACCTCTGGTACTTTGCCGAGGTATTTCTTTACACGCACCTTGTCGATGGTGATAAGCTGTTCTGCAAGAACCACCGAGGGGCTGCTGAGATTTTCAATTCCCTCAATGAGAGAATGGGTCGGCTGCTTGGTTTTCTTCCAGTAACGGGAAGATATGGGAGCTACAATAAGGGTCGGTGCATAGTGATTGCCCACGTTATTTTGAAGCAACAGCACCGGACGACAGCCACCTTGCTCGGAGCCAATGTTCTTGCCGAGGTCAACGAGGTAAATATCACCACGGCGGTAAATCCAGTTTTCTTTCATAGGCTAAGTCCTTTCTACATTCCAAAAATGGATATGTAAAAGCGACCGCAATCAGCTTGCAGTCGCCACGGGGGGATATATTAGAATTTCATCGGGAGTTCGTTCTTGCCGGCGTTTTCGTTGTAAATGCAGAGCAGCGGAAACAGGTACTTTTTGTAGCCCGTCAGATTTACGCCAACAGCTCGTCCGTCTCTGTAGATTTTCAAGGGGTCAGTAGACCGGAGCTGAGTCACAAGCCTTTGGGGGCAATACTCGTCGTGGTAGCGGTCAACGAAGTAAGTGATAGCGATGATATTTTCCGTTCGGAAGGAATCGGGGTTGCCGTTCCACGCCGCTTTCAAAATCTTCATTGCCTCCATATAGCGTTCCTCCCCAATACGCTTACAGGCGTTGAACGCAGTTTTGATACAGCCGATGCGGTCAAGCCCACGGTTGTGGTCGAAATCGAGTGCAAGTCCGACGGAGAGATTTGCCATATAGAAAGCGGTGGCTTCGGAATCCTTACCGAAAATCTTTGCTCTCATACGAGCACCGGCAGTCAGCGGAGCAGAGACGCCGTTCTGCTGTGCAAAGAGCAGAGCTTCTTCCTGTTCGTCCATGCCGTAGTACACCTTGCACTTGATGGGAACGTCCTTATTGCCGGAGACGAGAATACGAGCACCGATGGTATGCTGTCCGTCAAAGACATAATATTTGCCGTCACGGTAGCTGACCTTGGGTTCGTTGGCGATACGTTCGTCAAACTTACCGGCGATTTCCTTGGCACGTGGAGAAACAAGTTCTCTTTGATAGGTCTCTCTGGGGCTGATGAGCTGAGAGGCAGGAATAATGATGGTTTTGTAGTTGTACTTATTTGTCTTAGTTGTCATAATGGAATCTCTCCTTTAAGTATTCGATTAAGATAGGCAAGCCCGTTCTGTGCGAGCTTATTGACTTTGGGATTATGCTTTTTTGCTAAGAAGTAATCCTTGTTGTGGCTGAGGCATACAGACCAACGGAAGAAAAAGGTGTCCAGAGCATCCTCTAATTCGTAGAGCATACTTTCCGGTGTTCCTCGGCAGGTTTCGCTCGGCAGCTCTGCGGCAATCTGCTCCAATGTCAGCAGATGCCTTTCGGGGAGAACCTTTCGTCTTTCCTCCGGTGGTTTTCGTAAGTCCTCAACCAATGCCGGTCGTTCCTCGTGGGTGGCTTTTGTAAGAGCCTCCACATCATCTTGTGTGGGTTTGATTTTGCCTGCAAAAATCCCTGAACGAATACCTGGGTCAATCTCATCGGCAATATCTACTGCCTTTGAAAATTTCTCGGCACGAAGAACCGAGTTCCTGCTGATACCGTATTCGTTTGCAATTCTGTCGCAGGTTTTTTCCGTGGGAATCAAGTTACCAACTTGGGAACTTGATTTCACTTCACTACTTTTTCGGTCGCCGCCATAGGATGCTTTTTCCGACTCGTAACGCTTACCGATTAAGTATTTTTTCTGCTGAAAGGTAAGGTTTCTACGTCCGAGCTGATTTTTGCAAATCCAGGCAAGAGCTTCGTAGCGGTCATTGAAGTCACGCTCACAGGTGGCAAATTTAAGGTGCGGATGTTTTTCCGCAATGCGGAAACGATTGTGTCCGTCGATGATTACCTCGCCCCACACGATGATGGGGCTGATGATAACGCCGTCAGCTAAAATGTTTTCTTCAAGCTGAATGAACTCATCGTCGGTAAGTGGTGGAATCCGGCTTTCAAATTCCGGGTCTATTCTTAATTGCATAGTGTCCTCCTTGCACGCTATGTACAGAAGCGAACCGCCGAAGCAGCTCGCTTCCTTGAATACATTCATTACCGTATTTATCTCATCCCCCGGTAGTGGGACTCACCAGACGACAGCTTGCGAAGCTGTTCCATAGGAATCGAACCTCCCCGCCTTCTTTGTGGCCGGGCTGCGAGTTACAGAAGTATCGTTAGCCCTGTGTCCGTCGTCGCCGGTTCGGTAGCAATCCGAATCTCGCAGGTTGCGGTGATATATCGCTCACCTCAGTAGAGGGTCGTGGCGCTCACCCTGCCGTAGCTCGTGGTACACAGGAACGTATCTGATGAGTGACTATTCAGTTGTCAAGGAACCGTTGCAAGAACGGGTTTAAGTAACATCGTTCGTTGCGGTGAAGGACTCAGAAAACTGTTCCTTCACCTATCGCCGTTTTGGGGGCGTTTTTTTAAGGTGTTTTTGGCTTATTGCAAAAATTTTTTGAAATTTTCTTTTGAGCTGCCTCGATTGAGTAGAAAACCGCAACCGGAGACACACCCTCTTTGTCTGCGATTTCTTCCAAAGTGTTTTCTTCAACGAAATACATCCATAATCTGCGGAACTGTACCTCCGTCAGCTTATCCTTCATCTGAACAACGAGTTCTTTTTCTTTGCGGCGTTTCTCCATACGCTCCTGGCGGCGAGCCACAGCAACATCGACCGCAGGCACGGCGAGAGCCGCCTCGGATAAATCATCCATTGAAAGCGTGTGATTGGACTCTCTATGGTCGAGGTTTTCTTCCTCGTGGAAGTTCTCGTCAGACCAAGCCTTGAACGCAAGAAAAGCATCCTCACTTGGAAAGTCCTCACGGGTAACACGGACAGTCTTTCCATCGGCGGTCGGGTAAACGATGGCATCCGGGTCTTTCTTGTTAAGGGCATAAATGCTTATTCTGTTAAATCTGCTGGACATATTGGTTCCTCCGTTTTTTGAATTTTTGATTTTGAGTGAAAGTCAAAAATCCAAGCGGAGGACCACGACAGCGGTGTACTGTACGGCGATAACGGGGATAAAACATAAAAAAACCTTTCCGCTGGCAGAAGCAGCAGAAAGGTAAAAAAAGAGCCGCATGATTGGTGGTCACAGTTCCCGTGCCGATAAAACAGAAATACAGGGGTACTTCTGTCTCATGCGGCTCTTGGGATGACTACACCAATCAGGCGGCTCCACAGCTCAGCTATGATTTATTCAATTTTTGATTCTTTTATTTGGACAAGTGATGACGAAGCCTTCTCATACTGAGAACATTGAAAACGGTTATTCTTCCGCATTTCTTACATTTGGCTTCCACATGACCTCTTGTATCCTCATACACGGTGATTGCGTTATGAAAGCAATATGGGCATTTTATGGTTCTTTCTTTTTGAGATGCGATTGCCATTCGTGCCCGGACGATTTTTTGCTGCATCTCCTGTGATGGTTCCTGGATTCGGATATTCTTTTTCATGCCCACACCTCCCAAGGCTCCTTGTATTCCGAGTAGGGCAGGTCTACTAAATATCCTAAGTGGCGCAGGCGGATTAAAAGGGCGGCTTTGGATACCCCGAATGTTTCGCACATCATGTTTACAATCATCTTGTCTCTTTGCAGAAGCCATCCCTCAAAATTCTGAATTGGGTTCATAGAGGCAAAACGCCACATGGCAAGTTCAACTTCCTCTTGCGGCATCAGAATAGCTGCACCGAGAACATTTGCTTGCCACTCATTCCAATCCTCGTTTGACTTCAAATCCCTCAACGAATATGTACGGCGTTCCGCATAGAGCTTTCTGCAAGCGGCTTTCGTATCCTCGGATTCAAGATGAAACAAGAGCTGGTGCGCACATTCGTGAGCTAATGTAAATCTGCGTTTACCACACAGCTTTCTCACATTACCCGGTGCTATAAAACTGCTGTCCAGAAGAACTTGATTCCTTTTCAATGGAATTGTTCGAGATACGCCGTTTTCCTCTATAGCGTACTCGGTATCTTCATACGAAGTCAGTCCGCACAGGCTTCCATCCGCAGACAATTTTTCAAAAGAGATTTTCAAGCGGAGATATTCGCTGGCAAACTGGTCAATCGGAGTTCCCTGCGGCATTGACCTTGCTTCGCTCGCTTTTTCGCCAAAGAAAAACAGATTAAAGTCTTTGATAACTGCTGCGGCAATTTCTTCGATTTTTGCGTGGGATAAAATCATCGGCAAGCCTCCTTTGCTTCTACAAACCATTTATCACCTTCATGAAACAGGTAGGACTCCTTTCCTCTAATCATGACGGTATAACGAATGCCACCACCGCCGACCTTCTTTGAAGCAGCACGGCATTTATACAACACCTGGTCAATCTGAAATATCAGACCGCCCTCCCATCGAATAAACCGAGGATGAAGGCTTCCCTCCTCGTCGATGTCAACATTGACCGACACATAAGCCTTTCGGCAACTAACACTAAGCATAATTGACCTCCGTTCACAAAAAAGTTAAACTTTTACACGAACAATCTTTCGTGTAAATATTGACACACGCAATTTCGCGTGGTATGATAATAGTACGAACAGTATTTCGTGTTCGTGAGTATATTTTAGCACGAACATACTTTCGTGTCAATAAGCGAGAACGAAAAAGTGTTCGTGTTCATAAAAAATTTAAGAAAGAGGTGCCTTATGCTTTTCAAAGAACGACTGAAAGAAAAAAGACATGAAGCAAATCTAACGCAGGCGGAACTCGCAAAGAAAGCCGGTGTATCTACCCGCACTATCCAAAATTACGAGCTTGGTACTCGTAAGCCATATCAAATTGAAGTTGTTCAAAAAATTGCAGATGCACTTTCCACAACAACAGAGTACCTTTTGGGGAGCAGCGGTATCATGGTTGCCGAAGCACACGAAAAAGGCGGTGCGAAAGCAGCCAGAGACATTGACGAGCTTGTAAGCGAAGTAACCGGTATGTTCGCCGGTGGTTCTCTTAGCGAGGAAGCTCTGGAGGGTGCAATGAAAGCACTCAATGATGCGTACTGGATTGCCAAAGAAAAGAACAAAAAATATACGCCCAAAAAGCATCGAAAAGAAGCAGATTCAAAGTAAGTCCGTTTTAATGGTCGTTATATTTGATATACTGTTCCACGATTGGAGGTGGAATTATGACCGCTGAATATCTTTCCAAAGTCGGCAGCGCACTTGTAAGACGCTGCGGCACACGAGACCCTTTTAAGATTGCCAAAGAGCTTGGTATTGAGGTCTTGTTTTGCGAGGACTTCGGACCACTAAAAGGAATGTACAGGGTGGTTAAACGAAACCGTTTTATCTTCATCAATCAAGATATGAGTGAGCAGATGCAGAGAATTGTCTGTGCCCACGAACTGGGACATGACCAACTGCACCGTTCTCTGGCAAAAAACAATGCCATCCAAGAATTTATGCTTTACGATATGAGGTCAACACCTGAATACGAGGCAAATATTGTCGCATCCGAAATCCTGCTCGATACAGACGAGATACTGGAGTACATATATCACTATGATTACACGTCCGAGCAGATTGCAAGGGTCATGGAAACCGATATTAACCTGGTTGCTTTGAAAATAGCCCATCTTGCAGAGACGGGCTATAACCTTCGCAGGATTGAGCATCGAAGTGACTTTTTGAGATAAAGCACACCATTGGTGGTGATAATGATTGCGCCTGCAAAATAACTGTAAATGTTGAAGCACACATCGGCAGTAAATCCGATGTGTGCTTTTTTCATACAATCCACCGACAAATCTCAATTGCCACAGTTCAAATGCAAGGAAAAGGTGGCTGATTGTTAATAGGTAAGCAATATGCCATATTTAATTGAATATCCATCAAATATAAACTTATAATTAGGTATTTCAGTACCTCAGATTTGTAAATTTTTTGACGAAGCATAGAAGATTGCTGTAGCATATTGACAAATGGCGTGACATTTAGTATAATTATGATGTCTTATTATTATATGGGGGTTTTATGCGTACCCGTAATTTTAATTTCCTATCTGCGTGGGAGGATGAAAAGTATGAACGAAAATCAAAAAGAAATCTTTATGGACAAAATGACGCAGAACTTGCCTGCATTAAGAGCCAGAGCAGGTCTTACGCAAGCAAAGTTAGCCGATATGATGGGTGTAAGCCGACAAACACTGGTTGCGGTCGAAAACGGAAAGCGAAAACTGACTTGGGGTGGATTTATGTCTTGCTTCCTTGTGTTCCACAAAAATCCAGACACAGACATTATGCTTAAAGCCTTTGAAATCAACACAGAAGAATTGGATGAGTATCTTGAAGTATAGGAATTTATAAAAATCCAGATTAATGGTAAAGTTGACATTGAATGTATATATAGAAAAATAATCAAGATAATGATAAAATAAAAAAGCTATGAATAATTTACAAACAACAATTGCAGCCATGATGCTGAGTTTCAAAATGATATTGTGTTTAAATGATAATTGGGATACATATGTAAGTAATTGCATCTACAAGATACGGGAGGTTGAAAAGAGAGAAGTAGAAAAGATGCTGTCATGTATGGATCCTGAAAAGGGTCATTCAGTATATATGTGTTCTGAATGTGGAAAGAAAGAGGTTTTTGCACATAGTTGTAAAAGTAGAATATGTAGCATTTGTGGTAAAAAACATGCAGATGAATGGGCTGAAAAAATAAACAAGGAAATGTATGCAGTTCCGTATAGACACATAATATTGACGGTGTCTGATAAGCTATGGCCATATTTTGAAGGGAATGCAGAATTGCAAAAGTTAATGCTTGATACAGCAGCAAAAGTAATGAAAGATATTGTAAAAGAGTACAATGGCAAGGATAAAAAAGCTGAGCCTGGAATAATAATGGTACTACATCCTTTTGGAAGAGATTTAAAAACAAATATGCACGTACATATGCTTATGACAGAAGGCGGATTATCACCTAGTGGAAAATGGATTTCTATGCCATATATCGATTATAAAATAATAAGGAAAAAGTGGCAGTATTATATATTGACGGCATTAAAGAAAGCAATGAATACAGACTGGAAATTAGCAAAGATAATAGACTGGTGTTTTAAAGAAAGAACAAACGGATTCAATATACAGGCAAAAAGACGTATAGAAGGAAAGACAAAGAAAGCTGCTAGATATATGGCACGATATGTAAGACATCCAGCAATAGCAGATAGCAGGATAATAGGATATGATACGAAAAATGTTACATTTGTATATGAAAGAGAAGGTCAGAATCATACAGTTGTTATGGATAAATATGAATTTATTCATAATGTAATCAAGCATATACCTGATAAGAATTTCAAGATGATAAGGTATTTTGGCATACATGCTAGGAGGGCAAAGAAAGCAGTATTTATAGCAATGGAGAAGTTAGGGTTGGTTGTAAAATATGTAATGAAGCCATTTTCATGGAGAAAGAATGTAAAGGAACATACTGGTAAGGATCCATTGAAATGTAAGAGTTGCAATGGTGAAATGCTTTTATATAAGATAGTTTATAGGAATAAAGATGGTGAATTAAGGGAATATGGCGGTATGGACATGTTCTTGAAAAAGATAACTAGAAAAGGAATAGTATTAAATGAAAAAGAAGAAAAACAGAAGAAAACCAGGGATGAGAAAGCATCACAAACAAAATACTATCAAGTATGTTTGTGTTAATTGTGGTGCAAAAGAGGAAGTTCCTGAAGATATAATTGAATATTTTGATGAAATTAATCCTGAACAATTACTCTTTGGTTCTCATCAGTTTACTTGTGAGAGGTGTGTTACTGGAATTATGAGACCCGAGAAAGAACCTGAAGTTATTATAAAGGGATATGGACTACATTCTGGATTTGGTGATGACTAAGTTCTGGGTTTTAAAGTCATGAGCGAAGCGAATTTTCTTGGTGCTACAGGTCAAAAAGTCCGTTTTATCGAACACCTATAATTGTAGAATTAATATAATAGGATACTTGTCAGAAAGGAGGTAGTGGTTATGTGGTGTAAGAAATGCAATATTGAAACAAATGAAGATATTTGCCCTATTTGTGGGGAGAAATCTGTTGAGGACATTCCTGCTGAAGTGTATTGGTGTTCCCATTGTAAAACTCCGGTTATACAAACAGTTAATCAACCTGATGTCGGGACTTGTCCTCTTTGTGGAAGAAAAGCCAAATATTTGAGTTCGGACCTTCGCCCGGTATTTCCACAAGAAAGATTGTTGCTTGAAGTATTGCTCGGACTGCCTCCTCACGAATACAAAGAAAAATCTGTATGGGCTGCAGATAGCCGTTATTACATAGATGGAAAATCTGTCAATATTCCAAGCAAAACATTTCAGCTTGCGGATGCTGATGCAATTTCAAAAGTTCTTACGGCTGAAGAATCTAACAACACATACGAGTTCTTTGATATGCACATTGCAAACTTTGTTGCAGCGAATCAAAGCAGATTGCATTATCTGATAGATGAAGCCCATAACTTTGTAAAAGATGCTGCCTCCAAGTTTGATGAGGAGCATATCGTAGTCTCCTTTTCGGGTGGAAAGGATTCGACCGTTACCGCTGATGTTGTAACAAAAGCGCTCAGTAATCCAGAGCTTACGCATATCTTCGGGAATACAACTCTTGAGTTTCCTTATACTATTCAATATGCTCAACGCTTTAATGAAGCGCATGAGCAATGCTTTTGGATAGCCAAAAATAACGAGCAAGACTTTTATGACGTATGCGAGGATATTGGACCGCCAGCTCGTATGATGCGGTGGTGCTGCTCTATGTTTAAGACGGGACCAATCACTCGTATCATCAATAAACTATATAGGGATACACGAATACTCACATTCTACGGTATTCGCAAATCCGAATCTGTAAGCAGAAGTAAGTACAACCGTATCGAAGATGATGCTGAATCAGTTAAAATTCAACAGCAGACAGTAGCTTCTCCTATTTTCTTTTGGAAAGACATTGATATTTGGCTGTATATCTTAGCAGAGAAAATTGACTTTAATGAGGCATATCGTCTTGGTTACGACCGTGTAGGATGTTGGTGTTGTCCTAACAACAATCAGAGAGCACAGTTTTTATCCCGGATTTATATGCCGGAACAATCAAAAAAATGGCGTGATTTCTTGATTTCATTTGCCGAAAAGATAGGCAAGCCCGACCCAGAAGTCTATGTGGACACGGGTAAATGGAAAGCACGGCAAGGTGGCAACGGTCTCGCCTCCGCCGGTGACGTCAAGATTCGGTTTACGAATTGTACGACCGAAGAACACGCAAAGATATATCGACTCACAAAGCCTATGGATGATGATTTAATCGGTATGTTCACTCCGTTTGGACGTGTTGCTCCCGAACTTGGACAAAAACTGCTAAACGAGGTTTTAGTTCTTGATGTGAGAACTAATGTACCTATTTTATCAATCCAGCCTTTCGGTCAAGAAGGATATGACTATGCAGTAAAGATACGAACTATGAATGTTGCAAATCACGATGACTTGCAGCGAATGGTAAGCTATCAAATCCGTAAGTTCAATGCTTGTAGAAAATGTCTTAAATGTGAGTCTTTGTGCAAAGCAGGGGCAATCTCTATTGTCGGAGATAATTACTATATCAATCCGGATAAGTGTGTTCGCTGTAAAATGTGCGTTACACCTAAGTATTTGGATGGTGGTTGTATGATGGATAAGTATCTGCGAACTAAGTGACCGTCAAAGATAAATGAAGAACTGAGGTATGAGTATGACCACGAAATTTAGAGCACACGATACATTCTTTATTCGTAAAGGATGGTTGAGTAAAGGAATGAAATACGTTCACATAAAGCCAGACATCTTTGTTGACAAAACTGAGAACCCTATGGATGTTTTGGGTATTGGCTCTAATATGGTCAAAGCTCTTAGATACTGGCTTCAAACCGTTGGGCTTACCCAGGAACCCACATCCGGTCGCAGAATACAGAGCTTTACTGATTTTGGTAAGTCCGTGTTTGAGCACGACCGCTTTATAGAAGAAATGGGAACGCTGTTTCTTTTGCAGTACAAGCTCGCATCAAATGCTTCCGAGGCAACAGCTTGGTACTACTTCTTCAATGAATTTTCGATGTCCGAGTTTTCAAAGGAAGATTTCGTTTCAAATCTTCAGAGCTACGTACTGATGAAGGGAGACGGAGCACCTGTGGCGATACGCTCTTTGAATGATGATTTTACTTGTATCGTCAACACCTATCTCCCTCGGCATAGAAGTGGAACAGCGAAAGAGAGCCCCGAAAACAACATTGACAGCCCTCTTGGTGAGCTCGGACTAATAGATGTTGTCAACAAAGCAAAGAAAACCTACAAGAAGGTTATCCCTTCTCCCGCATCTATAAATCCTTGGGTTGCTTTGGCTGTCATTCAGGAGCAAGCACAAGGACGGAAAGGATTAAGTTTGAACGAGCTACTTACTGCTCCGTGCAATATCGGTAGAGTGTTCAATCTTGATGCAATCACTATGCTCGATGTTCTTCGTAATATCGAAAAAATCGGTGAAATAAAGATTATAAGAACCGCTGGCTTGGATGTCATAAAGGTAAACTCTGAGAAAACATTCCAAGAGTGTGTTGATACATACTATTCCGGCTTGAACGAGTAAATTTGAGGAGCAGTTTGATATGAGCGAAATGATTTCCGTCGCATCGGGATTTCAATACTCTGTCAATATAGGGTACGATTTAACCAATGACGACAAACTTAAAAACTTTATACCAACCAAGTCAGCTCTTGAACTCCTCGAAGATATTCTGTTGAGTACACGAAGCACATCAACAGACCGAGCAAGAGTTTTGATTGGAGCATATGGTAAGGGCAAGTCCCATATTGTGCTTACAATTATGGCAATGCTGATGAAGCGTGATATTTCATTGTTTGAAAAAACTTTGCCTAAAATCAAGGAAAATCCGCAGCTTCAGAGCATTGTTGAGAACTATTACGAAAGCAACAATAAAATACTTCCCATTATTATATCTGGCAGTAACACGAGTCTGACCCAGGCATTTTTACTTGCCCTTCAACGAACGTTGGCAGAAAATGACCTTTTAGATGTTATGCCAGAAACCAACTACAAGGCAGCTATTGCAGCAATAGAAAGATGGGAAAAGGATTTCCCAGACACCTTTACTAAATTAAAAGATGCGTTGGATATGCCGGTCGGAAAGTTTATTTCTGAACTTGACGATTATAACATCGTTGCTTATGAGCAGTTTGAGCGTATTTATCCTACTCTTACCGCAGGTAGTGTATTTAATCCCTTCCTTGGTTTCGATGTTGTTGAACTCTACGAAGGCGTGGTAAAAAGTCTGCGAAGTAAAGGATATACAGGCGTATATGTAATTTACGATGAGTTTAGCAAGTTCCTTGAAGCAAATATTTCTGAGGCTTCCGTAAGTGATACGAAGATGCTTCAAGATTTCGCTGAGAAATGTAATCGAAGTGGTACAGCTCAGATGCACCTTCTTCTTATTTCTCACAAAGAAATTTCCAACTACATTGATACTTTGCCGAAGCAAAAGGTAGATGGATGGCGAGGTGTTTCCGAGCGTTTCACCCACGTTCATTTGAACAATAACTTTGCTCAAACTTACGAGATTATTGCATCCGTCATCCAGAAAAATGCGGATATGTGGAACGAGTTTTGCCAGATCTACGCAGGAAACTTCAACAGCATTGTTCGTCGGTATGAGTCCCATCCAATATTCTCTGAAATGGGTGCTAACGCTGTTGAGAATATTGTTTATTCGTGCTATCCGTTACACCCGGTCTCCACGTTTATTCTTCCTCGTCTTTCCGAGTGCGTTGCTCAAAACGAAAGAACACTATTTACGTTTTTGTCTGCGAAGGGCACTTCTACTCTGCCGAGCTTTTTGGAAACATACGAGGATAAGAAGTTTAGCGTAATCATACCAGACCTCATTTTTGATTACTTTGAGCCTCTTTTCAAAAAGGAGCCGTATTCAAGTGAGCTGTATAAAACGTATCAGCTTACTTCAATAATCCTTGCAAAGCTGGATGCGGCAACGATTGAATGTAAAATTGTCAAGGCATTGTCATTGATTTATACCATCGAACAATTTGAGAAGTTGGCTCCTACCCGTGATGAGTTGGTCGGTATTTATTCGATTGATTATGCTGTCGAAGATGTTGAGCGAGCGATTGACAATCTCATCGAAAAAGAATATGTCATTTATTTGAAGCGTAGCAATAATTACCTTCGCCTCAAGCAAACATCTGGAGTGGATATTCGTCAGAAGATTTCTGATATGATTGCTACTCAAAGCGGAAAGACTTCGCTCAAAGACACTTTGAATAAAGCAAATTTTGACGGATATATTTATCCTTCTCGCTATAATGACCAGAAGGAAATGACTCGATATTTTTCATTTGTGTTTATTGGCGAGGACGAGGTTGAAAGTGATACCAACTGGAATCTCAAAGCTGAAACCATACCCGGCGATGGAGTGGTTTTTGGCATAATTCCGAACAGTAACGCCGCTATTTCGACAATTCGGAACACGCTTCTCTCCACCAGCGTTAATGCTTCGCAGGCAGTATTTATCGTGCCCAAGAAGTTCAGCAAAATCGATGATGTGGTGGCGGAGTTTAATGCTGTTTCGGTTCTGCGTGAAGCGGCTACCGATGATAAAGTGTTGTTTGACGAATACGATGTGGTCTATGAGGACCTTCGGGAAGTAATTGCCACATTTATACAAGGATATACCCAGCCGGAAACCTTTAAGTCTCGGTATATTTATGACGGCTCGGAGCAGCATATCAGCAGAAAATCTGCATTAACAGGTTTACTTTCTGATATATGCGACAGAGAATTTTCTTTGACTCCTGTAATCAACAATGAGGCTATCAATAAAGATGATATTACCTCTATCGCCTATAACAGCAGAAGTAAAATTATTTCTGGATTACTGAGAAGTGAGCTTGAAAAGGGACTTGGATTGACTGGCTCCGGACAAGAAGTGTCAATAATGAGAAGCACTTTAGTTCGCACCGGTGTGCTCACCAATGATATGGGCGTTTCTCAAATCAACCTCTGTCCGGACGATAAAGAGCTTGCCAATGTGCTTAACACAATGGTTGAGTTTATCAGAGAGTCAAGAAAAACCGGAAAGAGCTGCTTCGATGAATTGTATTATCGCCTCACAAGTGCTGAACACCATATTGGTTTGCGTAAGGGATTGATTCCTATTTACCTTGCGGCGGTTATACACGAATTCAAGCGAAGTGTTCTCATTACGGACAGGTTTGGACAGGTGGCAACATCTACAGATACACTGCTTCAAATCAATGCCGAACCAAAGAACTTCTATATAAGCTATTTGGATTGGAATCCCGAAAAGGAACAGTTTGTCAATAACCTTGCTGCGCTTTTCAAAGAGCACATTATTGATGCAGAAAAAGCAAACAACTCCTACGAGTACGTTGTGATGGCGATGCGTCGCTGGTATATGTCTTTGCCGAAATATGCAAAAGAAATCAAAAAGACAATCTCTGGTGATAAAGTCGATAAACGCTACTTGTCGTTCGTTCGTCTTTTAAGACAAAATGTAGGTGCCCACGAGTTCCTTTTTGAGAAAATGCCAGAGGCATTTGGTTATGCAGCGGAATTTACACCTGGTGTGTATGAGAACGTAGCTGCAGCAAAAAACTATTTTGATTCTGTAATGGATACCTTGCGTTCCTCTCTGATACAGGAAGTCAAGGAGCTGTTTGGTTCTTCAAAGAGTAAACGATTTGAAATGACTTCTCTGGCATCTGTCATTAAGGATTGGTGCGAGGTTCTTGATACAACGGTCTTTGAGCAGTTGTTCCCAGACGGAACCGAGAAGTGTCTTATGCTGTTCCGTTCTGTTACGAATGATGAAGATACTTTCATAGCACGGCTTGCAAAGATTGCTACTGACCTTCGTCTTGAGGATTGGGACGACAGCACGCACGGACGTTTCACACGCAATGTATCCCGATATAAAGATACCGCTGAACAGTATCACGCAAAAGCCGAGGAAAAAAACGAAGCGGAAGCAGAAAACAATTATCAAGTTACATTCATTGATGAATCCGGCACATCTTCAACTAAACGCTTTGATAGAGTTGAGATTACCAAGCGAGGAAAGTTGCTACTTAATGCAATTACATCCGATATTGAGTCAATGGGACACTCTATTTCCGAACAAGAAAAACGCCAAATTCTAATGGAAGTGCTGAAAAAATTATGTTAAAGGAGGGATTGGATATGGCATACTTTGATAACGCCGCAACAACTTACCCGAAGCCGGATGTCGTTTACTCGTTTATGAATGATTTTTACAAGTCCAATGGTGCAAGTGCCGGTCGAGGCACTTACGAAGGTGCTGTATCCGCAGGCAGCTTAATTGTTAAAACAAGAGGACGCATTCAAGAACTCTTACATTGTCCTGCTAAGCAAGTGATATTTACTCCAACGGCGACAATTGCTTTGAATATGATTATTCAAGGTATAATCAAAACCGGAGTAACAAATGTTTATATAAGCCCCTTTGAACATAACGCAGTAACTCGAACTCTACATTCCTACGAAAAAGCAGGAAAAATCAAGGTTCATAAACTTTCCGTAACAAACGAAATGAGTTACGACCTTGAAAGAATACGTTATCAATTTGAGAGCACTGCACCGGAGTTGATTATATTAAGTCACGCAAGCAACGCTTTTGGATTGGTCGCACCCGCCGAAGACATATTTGCTCTTGCGAAAAAGTTCAAGGCAGTAACCGTGCTCGATATGGCACAAACAGCCGGTCTTGTAGATACCAATATTGGTATGGATGTTTTTGACTTTGCTGTTTTTGCAGGGCATAAAACACTGTATGGTCCGACGGGAATTTCTGGCTTTGTTATGAAGCCGGAATTCCCCCTTCCCGAAGTCTTGTATGGTGGAACCGGATACGATTCTGCAAACCAAGATATGCCGTCTGCTTTACCAGAGAAATATGAAATGGGAACGCTGAACATTGTCGGAATCGCAGGCTTGTATGCAGCATTAGGGTGGGTTTTAGAAACAACGGTTGATGTTCTCTGTAAGAAAGAGAAAGAAAACAGAAATCGACTTCTCAATATTCTTCATAATTATTGGTTTATCAAAGTCGTTGGTAACTATCCAGGAAACCAGTATGTCGGAATAGTCTCTTGCTTGATTGACGGGATGAGTAGTGATAGTGCAGGAACAATATTTGACAAGGCAGGAGTTGCTGTCCGAACAGGACTTCAATGCGCTCCTCTTGCACACGAGTTTATGCAGACTTATCCTGCAGGAACAATCCGATTTAGTACAAGCTATTTTACAACCGAAGAAGATTATCAAGCACTCATTAACGTGCTTGATTATATTGAAGAAAACTTATAAGTAAGGAGGTGGACTAATGGGATTTCTAAACATTGATATTAAGTCAGAGTATCGTTCTCGACTTGATAACGTGATTAAAGATTTCTACGTTCCCGTTTTGAAGCAGGCTGTACTTTACAAACGGGCGGTTGGATTCTTTTCTTCAACAGCGCTTGTAGAAATGTCTGCCGGTATATGCGGTCTCGTTAAAAACGGCGGAAAAATCCAGCTCATCGCATCCCCTCATTTATCAGCTAATGATATTGAAGCAATAAACAACGGATTAAAACGCCGTGACGTTGTCATTGAAGAAGCCTTAATTCGGCAGTTGTCTGAGCCAATCGGAGCCGAGGAAACGGCACGGCTCAATTTGTTGTCAAATTTAATCGCTGCTGGCGTTCTTGAAATCAAAATCGCATTTTTAGAAACAGACAACACAGTGGGGATGTTTCACGAGAAAATGGGGTTGATGTATGACAACGACCAAAATATCATCGCCTTTTCCGGCTCGATGAACGAGAGCTTCAATGCGTTTAGGCAGAACTACGAAGCAGTTGATGTTTTCACTTCGTGGACGAGCGATGAAAACCGTGTTATGGCAAAGCAAGCAGCTTTTAATGCCATGTGGAATGACTATGAGCCGAGCATCAGAGTTCGTGATTTCCCGAAAGTTGCCGACCTTATTATTAAAAAGTATCGCACAGATAATAATACCGACCTTAGTTTGGATGAAAAATCATTTGATGCTGAATCCAATGATGAAAGTTTTGCTACTAAAGCAGATAACGGACCTCACATCCCTTCTAAAGTAAAAATGCGTCCATATCAAATCGAAGCAATCAATAGTTGGGCTGAAAAGGATTACCGTGGCATCTTTGATATGGCTACAGGTACCGGTAAAACCTATACTGCATTGGCTGCTATTGCAACCTTATACAAAGCAACGTCAAACAACCTGGCAGTATTCATCGTGTGCCCATACCAACATCTTGTGGAACAATGGAAAGATGACATTGTTGCCTTTGGTATGAAACCTATCGTCTGCTATTCTGCTTCATCGCAAAGGAACTGGAAAGAAAGACTTAAAACTGCCGCTACAAGTTTTAACATTGGAGTGCAGAATCACTTTTGCATTGTTACTACAAATGCAACATTCTCCAGCGACTATGTACAAGGAATTGTAAAGAAGATGCGTGGTAATGTGCTTCTTGTTGTCGATGAAGCCCATAACTTTGGTGCTGAAAATCTTAGCACTACGCTTATGGACAATATGAAGTATCGCCTTGCACTCTCTGCAACGATTGATAGACACGGCGACCCAGAGGGCACAAGCAAATTGTATGCCTACTTCGGAGAAAAGTGTATTGAATACACTTTGAAGGATGCCATTGATAACAAAATGCTCACTCCTTACTACTACTATCCCGTTGTTGTATCTTTAAGTGAAACCGAGCTTGAGGAATACTTAGACCTTACTGCAAAGATAAGGAAAAACATCCATCCTGACAAACGTGGAAAGGTTGTACTTAGCGAGTACGCCAAGATGCTTCTTATCAAGCGAGCTCGACTTGTTTCGGGTGCAGTTGAAAAAATAGATGTTCTGCGAGGCTTAATGCAAGATTATAAAGACGATAATCATATGTTGGTCTATTGCGGAGCTACTACTATGCACGATGTGGATTACAAGGAAGGAAAAGCTCACGCTGATGACATTAGACAGATTGACCTTGTTGCCGACTTGTTAGGCAATGAATTGGGAATGAGAGTTTCCAAATTCACTTCCGAAGAAGATGCTGCAGAAAGAGAGCGTATAAAGGCTGACTTCGATGAGGGTGAGCACCTGCAGGCAGTTGTAGCTATTCGCTGTCTCGACGAAGGTGTAAATATCCCCAGCATCAAAACTGCATTTATCTTGGCGAGCAGCACTAACCCCAAGGAATATGTGCAGCGCCGTGGCAGAGTTCTTCGCTTATTTAAGGGAAAAACTCACGCTGTTATTTACGACTTTATTACGCTCCCGTTTGCCTTGGAACTTACGAACCAAGTAGAACCGGAGGTATTAGAAAGCGGAAAGTCTTTGGCATTAAGAGAAATAGTGCGAATGAAAGACTTTGCGGCTATCGCAGAAAATCCCTTTGATTCTGATGATTTGATTTCTCAGATTCAAAGTGCTTACGGAATAGAATTTGACACGGAAGATTTGGAGGACGAGGATTATGTCTAATGAAAATGGAATCGACCCTAAAAAGCTAAATGAAATGAAAGTTAAGATTTTGCGTGCGGAGCAAGCGAATCTTAGAACAAGAGAAAAAACCACAGATGAAATGGTTGAGCACATTCGTAAGATTATTACTTCCGTGGCGAAAAAAGGATTTTAAGGAGGAAGGACAATGCTTATAAAGTCTCTAAAAATGCAGAACTTTAGACAGTTCAAAGGGATTACAGCAGTTGACTTCTCCTGTGACCCTGAACAGAACGTAACTATCATTTTGGGTGATAACACTTTTGGTAAAACTACCCTTCTGCAGGCGTTTAACTGGTGTTTCTATGAAACAGTTATGTTCGATAACAACCCCGATTTCCTTTTGAACTTGGAAGTCGCTAATGGAATGAATAATGGCGACACGGAAACAGTTTCCGTTGAAATTTGCGTTATTCACAATGGTGTTGACTATGTAATTTCCCGCTCGCAAACCTACTCCTGTGCCAATGACAAAGTTACCGGTATGAAAAAAGCACAGGTGAAGGTTTCTTACAAACAAGAAGATGGACAGATGGAATCTGTTCGTGCAACCGAGGTTCAAAAGGTTATTGAGAATATTCTGCCGTATGACCTCTCTACCTACTTCTTCTTCGATACAGAGCGTGTTAGAAGTATCAGCACGAGAAAAGACGTAGCGGACGCAGTTAAGGGTTTGTTGGGTCTGTCTATTATGGACACTGCAATTAAACATATTGGAACAAAAGGAAATAAAAAAACTGTCCTTGGTAAATTGTACGGAGCTATGGACCTGGACGGTGACGAAAAGGCTCGTGGTGCTCTTGATATGATTCACAGTTCCGATGCAAAGCGAGAAGCAATCAAAACGCAGATTGATACTTGTGCTTCTCAGATTGGTCAATATGAAGTTCGTAAAGACCAGCTCGACGATATTTTGAGAGATAATCAGACAACCGCTACCTTGCAAAAGAAAAAAGAAGATTTGGAACGTCGCCTTAGTACCGAGCGTTCAACTCTGGAAAGTACAATTTCCTTGTTCTTTAAGGATTTCAGCAAGGGTTCGTTGCAGATGTACGCACAGCCTCTGTTGGGACAAGCTAACGATTTTCTCGCAGCTATCAAGATTGATGACAAGGGAGTACGTGACCTTACAGCTCCTACTATTCTTGAATTGTTAAAGAGAGGTCGCTGTATTTGTGGTGCGGAACTTTGCGAGGGCAATGATGCGTACAATCATTTGATGGAAGAATTGAACTATGTTCCCCCGGAGTCAATCGGAAACACAGTTCGTCATTTCAGAGAGAAACTTAGCTCATTTTCTCGCAATGCCGACTATACATTTGAAAGCTTAACTTCTCGCTATCAAGAGATTTATCGCTCCAAGGCAAGAATCCAGGAATGGGAGGATGAGCTTGCTGATATTAGCGTTCAAATCAAGGGCAAAGACAATATGAAGCAGTACGAAACGGAGCTTATTGATGTTAAGAGCCGACTCAGAGACTTGAATGCCAAGAAGGAACGCTTAATTCGTGACGATGCCACTCTTAAAAGTGAAATTGAACGATACAAGAAGGTATATGATAGCTTAATTGCTGTCTCTGGAAAGAACAAGGAAACGATGCTGCTTATCAAGTATGCAGAGGAAATCCTTGATTGGCTGTCCTCTACATACAAAGAAAAGGAATCCTTTATTAGAGAAGCTCTTGAAACGAAGGTTAATAATATCTTTGAACAGATGTATCACGGTCACAGACGTGTCTCTATCGACCAGAAGTACCAGGTTACACTCTTGACCACAATCGAAGATAAAGAGGTTGCCGCAGGTGAATCTGAAGGTTCCAACCGTGTTAAGAGCTTTGCATTTATTGCTGGTCTTGTTGCACTTGCAAAGGAAAAACTCATTGCTAATGCAGGCGAAGAAGGATTTAATCTTTCCTCTGAACCGTATCCTCTTGTAATGGACGCTCCGTTCTCTAATGCCGACGAAACGCATACTGCTAATATTTCCAAGGTTCTACCGGAAATTGCCGAACAGGTTATTATGTTCGTAATGCAGAAAGACTGGAGATACGCCGAACCCGTTATGGCAACTCGTGTTGGCAAGCAATATGAACTCAAGAAACTCAGCGAAACTCACACAGTTTTGCAGTAAGGAGGGACTTCTAATGTTTGAAAACGATTATACAATAAACGGCAAACACGCAACCTATTTGAAGTTTCTGGCTGCGAAAAACTCCGGTGCGAAAGATGCTGATGAAACCTCTCCTACCGCCGCAAGAATTTTTGAGAGATATATCGACGTTTATATGAATGCCGCTATTTGGGGTCTCTTATATGAGCGTACAGCTCCAAAGGACTCTGGCTCTGATGACAGAGCAAGAATATACGCCGATGCCTACGCAACTGAACGTGAAAATTGTGTTTTCATTTACCGAATGGTAATGCTGCTGGATAAGACAACTACATTGGACCCCAATGTTCGTGTTGACCGTGCATTTAGATATGATGTGCAGGAAGATAAGAAGGAAGAATTTGCAAAGAATATGGAATTGTTTCATTCTTATGTTCGTGGAGGTATTGAAGAAATGTATGAGCAGTTTACCGAAGGCTGCTCAACCAGAGAGGATTACCTAAATAAAGCCTTTGAGGTTCTCTCTACCTTCCGACAGGAAATCGCAGGACTTTCCTATGAGGATGAACTTGCAAAATTACTTGGCTAAATCATAATGAATTAAACAGAATGGGGGGAGTTATATGCAAGACAACCAATTTTACGAGTACGCTTCATCTATGCTTGTAGCGGCTGGGCATATGATTACCCCCTCTCCTGTGTATATTAATCACAGTTCCAATGAAACAATATATATTGACTCAAAAAAGGATGTTGTTATTTCAAGCATAGACCGTGCTCTCCTTTCGTACATAGATAATGTGTCATTGCTTATGGAAGTTGAATGGGCGGGTGTAGTTGATGAATTGACAGAAAGAGTCCAAATCTTTTCTGTTACTGTAAGCTTCTCTGAATCTTCAAGAAGCCAGGAAGTTGCAGACATACATCACTTACTACAAAAGTTTTGGAATAACAACCACAGTATAGTTTTATTCAAAAACAAGAACCACTTTGTTTTCTCATTCGCTGACGATACGAAATCTCACATTCTTTCGGATTGGTTTGAAATCTCCGATGATTATGATGATGTAGTTGAGTGCTTTGCGATTGAAAATATATCCCTTCACTCTTGCGACGAGTATTTTGATGATTTTATTTATGCTATTGCAAGAGAATACTATGTTCATCCCATTTCCCTTGAAGAAGCGTCTTACGGGATGATACCTATTGATATGATGGTTCCAAAACCCGTAACAGAAGGCAGTTACATATATGATGACGAGATAACAAAGGAAGATATAAAAACAGCAATCCGTGATAACCTTTCTTATTACGAGAATATGTATGGTTATGATTATGTTGCAGTTAGATATGAAGGAAAAGACGATGCCGTAAGTTATCGAAATATTACCGACGAAATTGAACGTATTAGTTTTGAGCTTGAGTTAATCGGCGAAAACGAGGAACAGTTTATGCAAGATATGGAATTTACCGATGACTTAGACGAGGAATATGACGACCTTGATGAGATTGAGGATGATGAAGATATAGACCCAGCTATTTATGAAGACCCTATTCTTATGGTTAAATGGTTGGAAAGACGTCAAAAAATAGCGGATGAAGAAAAGCGTGGCATTGCAGATAATAAACGAGTGGAAGCTGAGTGAGAATCTGCCGCATATACGGCATTGGTTCAACAAGAAAAGGAACGTCGTGAACAAGCGAAAGAATCTATAGTCGCTCTTGAACGCAGTGATGCAAACACTAATCAGTTCGGAATTGAAGCAAAGCAAAAGATGATGTTAGCCAAGGAAAAGAGAGACCTTGCTGATAAAAAACGTCAAGAAGCAATTCAGTTGGCAACTGAATATGATAACCTTGTTCATATTGAAACGCAGAGAAAGCTCGATGCGGAGGCTCAACGTCAAGCACAAGATAAAGCCAAGCGAATTGAAGCTGAACGGAGAGAAAAGCAACGGAGGCATAGACGATGAAGCAAAGAACCTATATCGCAATCGACCTTAAATCGTTCTATGCCTCTGTTGAGTGCCGTGAACGAGGGTTAGACCCAATGGATACAAACCTCGTTGTGGCGGACGAAAGCCGCACGGACAAAACAATTTGTCTCGCTGTTACTCCGTCACTCAAAAATTATGGAATTTCCGGACGTGGACGACTTTTTGAAGTTAAGCAGCACGTCAAGGAGGCGAACGCAGGAAGGCAGCACGATGCACCGGGACGACGGCTCGTAGGCTCATCGTATCTCTTTTCCGAACTGCAGGCTAAGCCGGGGCTGGCCATAGATTTTATCATTGCACCTCCGAGAATGGCTTACTATATGGAATACAGCACCCGCATATACGAGGTCTATATGAAGTACATCGCACCGGAGGACATTGTGGTGTACTCTATCGACGAAGTATTTATGGATGTTACAGATTATCTGAACACCTATAAACTCTCTGCTCACGACCTTGCCATGAAAATTATTCTGGATGTGCTCGACACGACCGGTATTACTGCGACCGCAGGCATCGGGACAAATCTGTTCTTGTGCAAGGTCGCTATGGATATTATGGCGAAGCACATTCCAGCCGACGAGAACGGAGTTCGTATTGCCGAGCTTGATGAAATAAGCTTTCGAAAAAATCTGTGGTCACACCGACCTCTCACTGATTTCTGGAGAGTCGGCAATGGCTACGCAAATAAACTTGAAGTAAATGGAATGTTCACGATGGGCGATGTTGCTCGTTGCTCCGTTAAGAACGAGGACTTGTTATATAAGCTCTTTGGGAAAAATGCAGAGCTTCTTATCGACCACGCTTGGGGTTGGGAGCCTTGCACCATTGAAGCAATCAAAGCATATAAGCCAAGCACAAACAGTTTGGGTTCGGGACAGGTTCTCCATTGTCCGTATAAGGCTGAAAAAGCTAAACTCGTTTTGAGAGAGATGGCTGACCTGCTCGTGTTGGATTTGGTGAGCAAAGGGCTTGTGACTGACCAAATTGTGATTACTGTCGGGTACGATATTGAAAATCTGACAGATGCCAAAATTAAAAATCAGTATCACGGAGAGATTACGACCGACCACTATGGCAGACAAATTCCAAAACACGCTCACGGCACGATAAACCTTGATGGCTATACTTCTTCTACGAAGAAAATCCTTGAGGCTGCGTCGGAGCTGTACAACCGGATAGTGGATAAAAACCTCTTAGTTCGCAGGCTCAACATCACCGCAACTCGTGTTGTGGATGAAGCGTCTGCTCCGAAAAAGAACGAAGGATACGAACAGCTCGACTTTTTTACCGATTATGCTGCTCTACAAACGAAGCAGGAAAAAGAAAAATCCGAGCTTGAACGTGAACGAAAGATGCAGCAAGCCATGCTGACAATCAAGAAGAAATTTGGAAAGAACGCTATTCTGAAAGGCATGAACCTTGAAGAAGGTGCGACCGCAAAAGACCGCAACGAGCAAATCGGCGGACATAAGGCGTGACAGATTGCAGAAAGAGGAAAGATATATGCTGACAATAACGGAAATCAAGTCTTATATTTCTGAGGCAATCACAAAATATCAATCCGTATATGTTGGTGCCGATATATTTCCCATTACTGTATGTCCTTCCTCACGAAGGCAGGCTGTACGAAACCGAGTTATAAAAGAGTGCGGTCTTGATTATAAAGAGGACTTGTACGGAACCGATGCAGAAGTGATTGACGGTCCGTGCGGAAAACAGATTTTGATATATCAGTCTATGATGAAGACTAAGCAGCAGGTCTTTCATGCACTGTGGCACGAGTTTGGACATCTTCTGTTTGGCGACGAGAAACAGTACGGTATCAATTTTGAGGACGATACTCCAATGCGCTCTGGCTATGCTGTGTTTAATGAGTTTGTTGCCGAATATATCGCATACACCGTAAATGATGCAGAGCCTTTTAGGAACACTATGAGGTCTCACATATATTTGCAAATGGCTTTCCAACAAAAATGCTTAATAAATTCATACTGGCTAAGTCGATATTTTGCCATCGTACTTGGCGACTCAACTGTATCGGAGGATGAGTTTGCTTTCGGACAATCTCTCGTTAGCCCCGCTGTTTGGAATTATATCAATCAAATTATGAGTTTGCTTATTTTGCAGGTTAAGAAACCCGACTTTTGGATTGCCAATGCAGAATTTATAGAAACGCTTGGCTGCTTGTTTGACGATATGTTCCATCTTGTATTCATAGGAGCATGAAAACTAAAACCGGAGGTGAACTGTATGCCCAATTATGAAGATATTATCAACCTACCACATCATGTCTCTACTAAGAGACCGCAGATGTCGATGCTCGACCGTGCGGCGCAGTTTTCTCCGTTCGCAGCTCTCACAGGTTACGATGCAGCTATCAAAGAGACTGGACGGCTTACCGATGAGAAGATTGAAATGGACGAAGAGAGCTTGAATATGCTCAATATGAAATTCCAACTTCTCGTCGAAGCTCTGGACGATGAACACGAGGTCAGTTTCACATACTTCAAGCCCGATGAAACGAAAGCCGGTGGAGCTTATGTGACGGCGA